>ERZ825324.1650-NODE-1650-length-26096-cov-3.401405_pt1 | contig 26096 bp, 19 predicted proteins | sample MGYA00519859_ERZ825324 | MGnify/ENA primary metagenome ERZ825324 (study PRJEB31778, sample SAMEA3449198) | human gut metagenome | biome: human gut; feature: human-associated habitat; material: faeces | place: United Kingdom | collected 2010/2012 ... | reverse complement strand
CAGCAGCTATGAGGACCGAGGACGCCAGTTCAAGCAGGCTGTAGCCGAAATGAAATGACCATCCCACTCCACCTACACGACACCAAACAAAACGTCAGACTATGGAAAATCTTGAGGTGATCCCGCCTGTCGATCTGTCGAGGCCGTCGGCGACCGAAGCACTCAAAGCCGCAGCCGCCACCCACGCACGATCCGACAAGCATATATGGGGAATATATATCATGCTCTGCCTGATATCCCTGATAGAACTCTACAGCGCCTCCTCACGCGAAGTCAACGTGCACGGCACGCTGGGGGTATTCGGCCCGCTGGTGCGCCATGTGGCGCTTCTGGCCATGGGTCTCGGCATGATGCTCTACATACAGCGCGTGCCTTACCAGAAGTTTGAGAAACCCATATGGCTGCTGGTCATACTCAGCGTAGGGATGATGCTTTACGTATTGTTCTTCGGCGAGATAGTCAACGGCGCCCGGCGCAGCTTCAGTATGCTTGGCGTCACCATACAGCCGTCGGAGTTCCTGAAACTCTCGGCAGCCCTGGTGATCGCCCTCATAATGTCGAAAAATCACAATAAGCACACGGCCGGGGTATACAACCGCGGCGTCATCATGTCGGCGATGATAGTGGCTCTGTTTGGCGGCCTGCTCATCAAGCAGGGACTGACCAACACTTTGCTTCTCATGGCCATAAGCATGTCGATGATGATAGTGGGAGGAGTGGAATGGCGCAAACTGATAGTGGTGGGAGTGGTCTACGCCGCTCTTGCCGGAATATTCCTGCTCTTCGGCAGCGGTCGTGAAAATTCAGCCGCCGCGTCCGACGGAGCTCCCGTCGTAGAGGCCACCCAGACGGAGGGGCGCCACGGCACATGGTACAACCGCATCATGCGCCATCGCGGCGACGGACGGCCAAAATACGAATACGACATCACGGCGGAGAACCGTCAGGAAATGTATGCCTATATGGCACAGGCCAACGGAGGCGTTTTCGGTGTAATGCCGGGCAATTCCCGCGAGACGGCCCGACTGCCTCTTGCGTTCTCCGACTATATATATGCCATCGTCATAGAGGATACCGGCCTGATCGGCGGAATGCTGGTGCTGGTGCTCTATCTGTGGCTTCTGGCAAGGGCGAGCTCCATAGCGTCACGCTGCCAGAGGGTGTTTTCGGCGCTGCTTGTCATCGGCATGGCCGTCATGATAGTATATCAGGCGCTGTTCCATATGGCCATCGTCAGCGGCCTCGCTCCCGTCTCAGGTCAGCCGCTTCCGCTGATTTCAAAAGGAGGATCGTCGATAATCGTCACCTCGATAGCCTTCGGAGTGATGCTCAGTGTAAGCCGCCACGCTGCACTCAACGGAGCCAAGCGCCAGGAGGTGAAGGCAGAAATGGAGTCGCTGCCTGAAAATCTGCGCGGCGAAAACCCCACCATGATGTAACGACAACGATTATGAATCAGCAAAACAGACCTGTAAGAATACTGATCAGTGGCGGAGGTACCGGCGGACATATCTTTCCGGCCCTGTCGATCGCCAATGCCCTGCGCCGCCGGCTCCCCGAGTGCGAGATACTCTTCGTGGGAGCGATCGGGCGCATGGAGATGGAGCGAGTGCCCGCAGCCGGATACCGTATAGAAGGACTGCCGGTAGCCGGCTTCGACCGCAAACGGCTCTGGCGCAACTTCGGAGTGCTTGTAAAGCTGTGGAAAAGCATGCGCAAGGCACGCCGGATCGTGAAAGATTTTGCTCCCGACGCAGCTGTAGGAGTGGGAGGATATGCGAGCGGCCCGGTGCTGAAAGAGGCACAGCGCCGAGGAATACCGACCCTTATCCAGGAACAGAACTCATATGCCGGAGTGACCAACAAACTGCTCGCTCCCCGAGCCATGGCTATCTGCACCGCCTACGAAGGGATGGAACGCTTCTTCCCTGCCGACCGCATCACCCTGACCGGAAATCCGGTGCGCAAAGAGCTGACACAATGCGCCCTGACGCAGGCCGAGGCCAAAAAAAATCTCGGATTTAACCCTGAAAAGCCTCTGATATTCGTCACCGGAGGCAGTCTGGGGGCCCGTACGGTCAACGACGCTACGGCCGCGATGCTCCAGAAGCTGCAGGAGGCCGGAATACAGCTGCTGTGGCAGACCGGACGCCTGTATGAGAAAGAGTGCACGGCCAAAGCCGCCGACTATCCGCAAGTGAAGGCATCCGCTTTCATATCGGATATGGCCACCGCCTACCGGGGGGCCGATCTTGTAGTGGCCCGCGCAGGGGCCGGCACGATCTCCGAGCTGCAGCTGCTTGGTAAAGCCGCGCTGCTCATTCCGTCGCCCAACGTGGCCGAAGACCATCAGCGCCGCAATGCCGAAGCGCTCGTCGAACATGGAGCGGCCGTGATGCTGCTCGACGCGGAAGCTGTGGAGCGTCTCGGAGAGGAAGCGACACGGCTCGTCGCCGACAAGGAAAAACTCTCAAAACTTTCCGGCGCGGCCGCGGCTATGGCTATGACCGACAGCGACGAAAAGATCACAGATACCCTGCTGTCACTGATCAATACAGGAAAATGACAATGGACAATATATATTTCATAGGCGCAGGAGGCATCGGAATGGCCGCACTCGAACGCTATTTTCTTGCCAAAGGATACAATGTGGCCGGATATGACCGCACCCCCTCAGCTCTTACCTCCGCCCTTATGGCGGAAGGAGTGGCCATAACATTCGGCGGCGAAGCCGATGAGATTCCCCCCACCCACCGCGATCCGTCGACCACAAAGGTTGTCTACACTCCGGCCGTACCAGCCGATCTGCCAATCTTCCAGTGGTTCCGCAGCCATGGATTCAATCCGGTAAAACGTGCTGCCGTGCTGGGCGACGTCACACGAACAAGCCGGGGCATATGCTTTTCCGGCACTCACGGCAAAACGACCACATCTTCAATGGCCGCTCACGTGCTTCACAGCTCACGCTTCGGCTGCAACGCATTTCTGGGAGGCGTGCTCCGCAACTACGGCACCAACTTCCTTCTCGACCCGTCATCGGATCTGAGCGTGATCGAGGCCGACGAATACGACCGCTCGTTCCATCACCTCAGCCCTGAAGTGGCCGTAGTCACCTCCACCGATCCCGACCATCTCGACATATACGGCACCGAGGAGGCATATCTCGAAAGCTTCGCCCACTTCACCGAGCTCATACGCCCGGGCGGACATCTTCTCATCCACGAGGGGCTTAAGATGCAGCCGCGCGTGCAGCCCGGAGTGACCGTATGCACCTACTCGGCCACCGACGGCACATTCCACGCCGAGCACATACGCCGCGGCGAAGGCACCATCGTGTTTGATTTCGCGGGGCCCGAAGGAATTCTCGTGGCCGACGTGGAGCTCGGAGTGCCTGTCGAGATCAATATCGAGAACGCCATAGCCGCACTTGGCGCAGTGACCCTCGCGGGATGTCTGGAGCCTGACACCGCACGCGAAGCGATGCGCACCTTCATGGGAGCAAAGCGACGCTTCGAGATCCATCTGCGGGAACCTCTCCCCGGCGGACACGTCATCATCGACGACTACGCACACCATCCCGACGAACTGCGGGCATCGATAGCCTCGGTCAAGGCCCTGTATCCGGGGCGCAGGCTCGCAGTGGCCTTCCAGCCCCACCTCTACACCCGCACCCGCGATTTCGCCCCGCAGTTTGCCGAAGCACTGTCGATGGCCGACGACGTGGTGCTCCTGCCGATCTACCCGGCCCGCGAGCTTCCGATCGAGGGGGTCAGCTCCGCTCTGATATTCGACGCGGTGAAAAGCCACGATAAAACCATGGCGACAAAGGATAATTTGACGGAGACAATAAAAAATCGTAACTTTGAGGTGTTGCTTACGGCCGGGGCCGGCGATATAGCCGACTGCCTGCCTGAACTGACTGAAACCCTACGCGCAAAATGAAAGAGCAGAAGAGGCGCCAGGGGCGTCCTCACATATCCAAGACATTCTGGCACGGGCTGACGGCAATAATGCTTCTGGCCTATCTGGTGGCAGCGCTCGTCATCTCCTCTGAGGCCAGCGCGGAGCGCCGCTGCGCGGGCATGCGCATAGCCGTCAACGACACCACTGAGATGAAATTCGTCACTGCTCCGGAGCTGGCGCGCGAACTCGGCGAGATACCCTCCAGAGCCAAGGGGATGCGTATCCTCGACATCGACACCGACAGCATCGAACGCATCCTTTCGCGCGTCGACAAGATCGAATCAGCGAGAGCCGTCAGGCTCAGCGACGGCTACGTACTGGTCAGCGTGGATCCGATGCGTCCGGTTGCCAGAGTGTTTGACGGCGGCAAGTCATATTACATAAATAAAGAGGGAAAGCGCATTTCGGCCGACGCCCGATATCATATCGACGTGCCAGTGATACAGGGACACATCACCGACACCCAGCGGGCCGCGCGCGAACTCCTGCCGCTTATCGACTACATCACCGCCGATTCGCTATGGAACTCTCTCATTTCGATGATCAAGGTCGACTCGCCGACCGACGTGATGCTCGTGCCGATCATCCGCGGACAGATCATTAATTTCGGATCTCCCGACCATTTCGACAGCAAATTCAGCAGGCTGAGACGGATGTATACCGAAGTCCTTCCGGTCAAGGGATGGAACAATTACGACACCATTTCCGTTAAATGGTCGGGCCAGATCGTGGCCACACGCCGTCACAAACAGCTTGCACGGCCTTCGGTCGATGTAGAGGAGATAGACGAAGCCGACGACATGGGCACCATGCTCGCAGCCGACGGCATAGCTCCCGGACGCGCCCTTCCCGGACAGAAACCGCGCTCGGAGAAACCCATACCGACCTCCAGGCCACGCCAATAAGAAACCAACAGTCACACCCACTCACAACGACTTACGCTATATGGACGAAAAGCATATCATCGCTCTCGAAATAGGGAGCAGCAAAATCAAGGGCGCCGTGGGATCGGTCGACCCACACGGATACGTCACGGTCAAAGCCATTGAGGAGATGCCGCTGACCGACAGCGTGCGTCACGGCCAGCTCAGCAACGTATCCATGGCCGCCAACGCCGTGCGCACACTGCTGCTCAAAATCGAAAACCGCCTGACGCCGCGCAAGGTTGAGGGCATCTATACCTCTATCGCAGGCCGCTCCGTTTCGGCGATACAGCGGGAGACCGAACGCCGTCTCCCCGCAGACACCGAGGTGACCGAAGACATCGTGGAGGCTCTTAAGCGGGAAATGCTCGGCGAGCGGGTGGCCGACCGCGAAGTGATTGATGTAGTGCCTCGGGAGTTTTACGTCGACGGCGTCAAATCCGACATGCCGGTGGGCATGTATTGCTCTGAGATACGCATGTCGGGCAACCTGATCGTATGCCGTCCGCAGCTTCGCCGCAACCTGAAGCTGCTTATCGAGGACAAACTCGGACTGCAGAAACGCGGATGCGTGGTGAAGCATCTCGCCATGGGCGACATTGTGCTCACAAGCGAGGAACGCCAGCTCGGATGCATGCTCGTCGACTTCGGCGCTGAGACTGTGACCGTCAGCATCTACCGTCACGGCCGCCTCCAGTATCTCCAGACAATACCCATGGGATCGCGCAACATCACCCGCGATCTGACGCGCCTCAACTACGTGGAAGAGGATGCCGAATCGCTCAAGCGACAGAGAGGCAACGCCAAAGGGGCGCCTGTAGAAGGCAGTGTCGACGACGTGAAGATGACAGAATTCAACAATTACGTGAGCCACAGGGCTGCCGAAATCACTGCCAACATCAAGGAGCAGATATCCTATGCCGGACTGACTGCTGCCGAACTGCCTGCGGGGATAGTCATCGTGGGAGGCGGAGCGCGTCTCGCCGAATTCAACACCCTGCTCGGCGACACCACGAAAATGAAAGTGCGCCTGGGAAGCATCATCAGCCCGCACATACGCATTGCCGACAGCCGTATATCGCCGGCCTACTCGGTCGACGTCGTATCGATACTCTATGCCGCTGCCGAATCTGGCGCGCAGGAATGCCTGTCGCCCGAACCCGTCAGAGAGGAACCGGTAGAGATCGTCACTGAGCCTGAACCCGAGCCTGAAAGACGCCAGAGTGGTTTCTCAAAGGCTCTCGGCTGGCTGAAACGGCAGATCCAGGAACCACCGGAAGATCCCGACGGAGGCGATCTTCTCGACGATTAATCTGATTTAGAAGCTCAACTGAAATGGACGAAATACTCAACCCCGAAGGACTCGCCGATCAATTCGAATCGCCCGAGACCGAACAGAAAGACAAAGTCATCATAAAAGCCATCGGCGTGGGCGGTGGTGGCGGCAACGCCGTCAACTACATGTTCCGCCAGGGCATCAAACATGTGTCGTTCGTGGTGCTCAACACCGACCGGCAGGCTCTCCGTCAGAGTCCCGTACCGACCAAAGTGATGATCGGCGACGGTCTCGGCGCCGGCGACCGTCCGGAGGTGGCGCGTGAAGCCGCGGAGAACGATATCGCCAAAATCGAGGCCCTTTTCCAGGACGACACCCGCATGGTGTTCATCACTTCCGGCATGGGAGGAGGCACAGGCACAGGCGCAAGCCCCGTCGTGGCCCGCGTGGCGCGTGAGAAGGGATTGCTTACCATAGGCATCGTCACAATCCCCTTCTATTTCGAGGGCGAGGAGAAAATCAACAAAGCCTTTGCCGGAGCCGACGAGATGGCCAAGTATGTCGACGCACTGCTGCTCATCAACAACGAGCGGCTGACGGAGATCTACGGCGACCTCGACTTCATCAACGGTTTCGGCAAAGCCGACGATACGCTCGCTACGGCTGCCCGCTCGATCTCCGAGCTGATCACCTGCGACGGCTACATGAACCTCGACTTCAACGACGTCAACACTACCCTGCGCGACGGCGGCGCCGCCATCATTTCGTCGGGATACGGCGAAGGCGAAAACCGTGTGACCAAGGCGCTTGAGGACGCCCTTGCATCGCCTCTGCTCAAGCACCGCGACATATCGACGGCGAAACGTCTGCTCTTCAACATCTATTTCTCGCAGGAAGCCAACAACAAGTTCAAGCTCAGCGAAGTCAACGAGCTGACGAGCTTCGTTCAGAAGATCAACCCCAAAGTCAAGATCATATGGGGTGTGGCATTCGACAAGGATCTCGGCGAACAGATAAAGATCACGATGCTGGCATCGGGCTTCAACGTCGACCGGCTCGGAGAAATACAGGAAAACCGCCTGCAGAACCAGATCGACGCTCCGGCGTTCGCCGCAACAGCCGCTCAGGCTCCCCAGCCGAGAGCCAACGACCGTATAAGGGAGGAATACGGCGAGAAGGTCGACACTTTCCGCACCAACTATATTATCCTGAAACCGGAAGAGATGGATTCCGACACCATCATCGAAGTGCTCGAGAAGAGCCCCACGTATAACCGCGACCGGGCCACAGTGGAGAAAGCACGCGCTCAGCGGCGGCAGCAGCAGGGACAGCAGCAGCGCCCCTCCGGAGGCTCAACAATCTCATTCACCTGACAGTCATACGATAATTGACGCGACACAGGCAGGCGGCACTCCTCTTCGACGGGGAGTGCCGCTTCATGTTTCATTGCCCGATCAAAATTACACGTTAGTTTAACACTATTATCCATTTTTTTAGAGTACTTTTGTAAGGCAATAGTGTCGGCCATACGCCGTCGCACAAACAGTCAACCATTCACGGAAACCCATCGACAACCAATCTATAACATTTATATATAACCGATTATGAAAAGACTCTTTCTTTTAGGAAGTGTAATCTGGCTGCTATGCATCAGTGCATTCGCCGCCCCCGACATCAAATGTACGGGCACCCTCATCGACGAGGAAGGCGAACCGCTGGTAGGAGCCACAGTATCTGTGCCCGGAATGTCAAAAGCCGTGGCAGCCAACATCGACGGAATCTTCACGATCGAAGCTCCCGAAGGCAAAATGCTTAAAATCACCTATATCGGCTATAAGACGCTGGAACTTCCGGCAAAGCGCGACATGGGTACCATCCAGATGGAGCTGGCAGTGAAAAAACTCGACGACGTTGTTGTCACGCAGTCGGTAGGCAAGACCCGTGAGACACCTGTAGCCATGTCGACCGTCGGAGCCGACGCCATCGACTTCAAACTCGGAGGCCAGGAATTGATGGAAGTACTCAAGACCACTCCGGGCATCTACACCATACGCCAGGGCGGTGGTTTCGGCGACGCCGAGACACGCATGCGCGGATTCAAGAGCGCCAACGTAGCCATGATGGTCAACGGCATACCTATCAATGACATGGAATGGGGAGGCGTATATCAGAGCAACTGGGCCGGCCTCGCCGACGTGGCGTCCAACATCCAGACACAGCGCGGTCTTGGCGCCACAATCGTTTCGACCCCCTCTATCGGAGGCACCATCAACATAACCACCCGCACGATCGACGTAGAACGCGGAGGCTCTGTATGGTACGGCATGGGCAACGACGGAATGAACAATTATGGCGTGAAAGTGTCGACCGGACTGATGCAGAACGGATGGGCTGTCACCTTCCTCGGCTCACGCAAGTGGGGCGACGGCTATGTGCAGGGCACACAATACAACGCCTACAACTATTTCCTCAACGTGTCAAAGCGCCTGTCGGACGGCCATCAGCTCTCGCTGACCGCCTTCGGAGCGCCACAGCAGCACTATCAGCGCTCAAACTACGACGGACTGACCGTGCTCGGATGGCAGGCCGTTAAGAACTACATGGCCGGATCAAGCATGTACCGCTACAATCCTACCTACGGCTTCGACAACCAGGGACGCCAGCGCACATCCAACTACAACGTATACCACAAGCCCCAGATCTCTCTGGGCCATATATGGCAGATCGACCACACGCAGTCGCTCTCCACATCGTTCTACATGTCGATCGCACAGGGCTACGGCCTGAAAGGCTACGGCCGCAACGGCTACAGCAGTGACTGGTACGGCGCTTCCAACGGCGTACTCAACACCAAATTCCGCTGCCCCGACGGAACATTTGACTACGGAGCGATCCAGGACATGAACGCAGCATCGGCCACCGGCTCCAACATGGTCATGGCCCGGCAGAACAACAATCACGAGTGGTATGGCATCGTATCGTCGTACAAGAAACGCATCGACATGCGCAACGGCGACCGGCTCAACATCATCGGCGGTCTTGACCTCCGCTACTACATAGGCCACCACAAAAACAAGATCTCCGACCTCTACGACGGAGCCTATTATCTCGACGACTCCAACCGCGGCAATGTCAAGGCTGCAAACAACGCTCTCGCCGCCAACCCCGACTGGAAATACCAGAAGCTCGGCGTGGGCGACGTCATCGCACGCAACTACAACGGCTACACAGCCCAGGAAGGAGTCTACGCCCAGGGCGAATACACAATGCTCTCCGGCAAGCTCAACCTCGTGCTCTCGGGAGCGCTCAACAACAACACCTACTGGCGCCGCGACTTCTTCTACTACGACAAGGATCACGAGAAGTCCAAGACAATGAACTTCATCGGAGGCACCGTCAAAGGTGGCGTCAACTACAACATCGACCGCCACAACAACGTGTTCTTCAACGCGGGATACATCTCGCGCGCACCGTTCTTCAGCGGAGGCGTGTTCCTCAACTCCAACTACTCCAACGTGACCAACCCCAACGCCGTCAACGAGAAAGTCTACTCCATCGAGACCGGCTACGGACTCCAGATGCAGAAGGTGGCCTTCACCTTCAACGCTTACCTCACGCGCTGGATGGACCGCACAATGGCGCGCAGCGGCGAGATCGAGACCGGCCCCCACGCAGGCGACCGCTACTACATGAACATGGAGGGCGTCGATGCCCGCCACATGGGTCTGGAATTCAATGTAAAATATATCCCCGCCAAATGGGTTGAGCTCGACGGAATGTTCTCGCTCGGCGACTGGCAGTGGGACTCGAATGCCACCGGCTACTTCTACAACCAGAACGGCGAACCGCTCAAAAACCTTCAGGGCGACGTAGCAGCCGGCATCCTCGCCGACGACCATCTGCGCACCACCCTCATGCAGAAGGGAGTCAAAGTAGGCGGATCGGCCCAGACCACAGCTGCCTTAGGCGTTGTGTTCAAGCCGTTCCAGGGCTTCCGTATAGGAGCCGACTGGACAGCTTCGGCCCGCAACTACTCCGACCTCAACATCACCACATCATCGCTGCAGAACAACGGCGAACTCTCGGCCGGCAAACCATGGCGCATACCCTGGGGCAACCAGCTCGACCTCTCATGCAGCTACCGCTTCAAGATCGGAGGGATAAACGCAACGCTTTACGGCAATGTCCACAATCTCTTCAACTACAACTACATCACTCAGGCATATACCCCGGTAGCCACCGACGGCACATGGGAAAACGCCTACCAGACATTCTATTCCTTCGGACGCACCTTCTCAGTGCGCATGAGAGTCAACTTCTAAAATCAGTAATCTGACAGAAATGAAACAGCATATTTCCCGCGCTCTTCTGCTGACCCTTGCGGCCGGAGTCGTCACCGGCTGCTCCGAGAACACCTGGAACAACGAGGAGCTCAAAGGTTTCGAAGTGCCTGAGACGACACAGGTAGAGACAGTAGAATACACCATGACCGAGGCCGACTACGCGGCCGTAGCCTCCAACTCGACCAACAAAGCCCTTGCCGGCGATGCAGGCGCCGCCGCCCTCAAGGCCATCGGCACGAAGCTCTGCTTCAGCGACGCCGCTCCGGCCCGCGACTACGTTCCGGCATGGCTCGGCAGCTCGTCGTTCGCCTACTTCACGCTGACCGACGGCTCGGCCGTAAAGCTGACCTACAACACAGCCGTAAGCCCTTCGGATATTCCCGCCAAGATCGAATCGGCCGCAGAATATACCGTCAGCGACGAGGACTACCAGAAAGTGTGGGGCAGCGAGAATGACTACATAGCCTCTTTCGCTCCGTCGCACACCGCCTCCGCCTCCATCCCCGGCATACTCCTGACGGCTCTTCCCGACGCCGAAGAGGGTGACTACGCCGTGGTGCGTTACCGCACCTCATCGGCCGACCCCGTGTTCTCCGCTCCGTCGGAGCCTGAAGAGCCCGACTTCACCCTCTCCAGCGTGATCGGCACAGCTGCTGTAGATGACGACGTGACTATCAACGGCGTTGTGACCGCTCTCTGCTCGCAAGGCTACATCCTGACCGATGCTACGGGCGCTATCTTCGTATATTGCGGCTCGAAATTCGAGGAGAACGGCTTCAGCAACCTTGCCATCGGTGACCAGATAGTGCTCAACGGCACTGTAGCCGCCTACAACACCGGACTCCAGATAGCCAACGGCTCCACATTCGAGAAAGCCGGCAACCAGGAGGTGACCTATCCGTCGGCCACAGCGTTTGACGCTGCCTCTATGGCCACCATCATAGCGCGCACCGACAACGCCCTGGCCATCTACGGCACCATGACAGGCACCGTCAGCGTGACCACCGACAGCAAGGGTCGCACCAACACCAACATCATCGTCGAAGGTTCGGAGAAGGCACAGGGCAGCCCCTACGGCATGCTCACTGCCGACAAGAGCAAATACAGCGACGGCGCGAAAGTGAAAGTCACCGGCTATCTGATCAATGTGGCAGGCGGAAAATACTGCAACATGGTGGCCACCAACGTGACCGTCGACGGAGCCACAGCCGCCACAGCATCGAGCCGCGCCGCTACCGAAACGGTGCCCTCGCAGGCCGAGTATGCGGTATACACCTTCAACGGCACCCGCTGGGCTCAGGCCACTGACGTAGTAATGCCGTCGCACGCCGACTATCAGGCCATGGGACAGCGCTACGACAACCTCTCCGAGGAGGCTCCCGCCACTCTGCTGCCGAAGTTCCTGAAGGTGAAATACCCCTATGCATCTGAGGGCGACGTCCGTTTCGTGGCCTACTTCTACTATGCATCGAGCGCCACGACCGTGCGCTGCGACGAGTACACCTTCAACGGCGCCGACTGGACTCCGGCCGCCACAGTCGTCAGCCAGACCGCCCAGTTCGTACGCTCGCAGGGCAAATGGATCTACGATCCCAACGTCACAATCACTCTCCCGGCAGGCAAGGGCCAGGAGCTCTCCACGCTCTACTATCAGACCTGCGTCGACTGGGTGAAGGCACAGATAGATGACAAGACCGGCGCCACCTACGTGACCAAATACGGCAACAACGAGTATTACTCCGGCACCTCGGCCTATCAGGGCAACGTGGATCTCCGCGCCGCCTCGGCCCGCGCCCAGTATGCCGCCGGCTATGCCGACATGACCGACGAGCAGGTTGTGGCCACGATGAAGCAGCGTTTCGAGACCGAGGTGATGCCCGCCGCTCTGTCGGCCCTGCATCCCGATGCCGAGCCCGTCAGCGGAGTCGACGTGATCTACACCATCAACTTCTCGGCCTACGACGGCACCGCGACAACGCCCTACGTCATCAAATACAAGGTGACGGGCCGCGGTCAGTTCGAATTTATCGAATGCACCTGGAACGCCGGCAAGAAATCCTACTGCCACGACCACTTTACAATAACCCATAAATCCCCTACACGCCTATGCGACGTTTATCATCGTTAATGGCGGTCATCATCCTCGGAGGCTTCTGCGCGCAGGCGCAGCAAGCCTCCGGCGGTATCAGCCCGGAGATGATGTCCACCATCCGTTCGGCCTACAAGAACACCCCGACCGACCGTGCAATCCGCAATGCCATCACGGCCAACGACATCAATTCGCTCGCCCGCAATCTCGACGCGCGGCGCCCGGTGTCGGCCGAGTTCTCCCACCGCGTGCCCTCCAAGGGCATCACCAACCAGCGGTCGTCGGGCCGCTGCTGGCTCTTCACGGGCCTCAATGTGCTCCGCGCACAGATGATGGCCGAGCACGACCTGCCCATGACAGAGCTGTCGCAGAACTACAACTTCTTCTTCGATCAGCTTGAAAAAGCCAATCTATTCCTGCAGGGAGTGATCGACACCTCCGACCGTCCGATGGACGACAAGACCGTCGACTGGCTCTTCCGCAATCCGCTGTCGGACGGCGGCCAGTTCACCGGCATAGCCGACATCATCGGGAAATACGGCGTGGTGCCTGCCGAAATCATGCCTGAAACCAATTCATCCAACAGCACCTCGCGCCTCAACCAGCTGCTCTCGCTCAAGCTGCGCGAGTGGGGCCTGGAGCTGCGCGATGCAGCCAAGTCGGGAAAGAAAAAGACCGATCTGGCTAAGCGCAAGACCGAAATGCTCGGCAAGACCTACCGCATGCTCGTGCTCAATCTCGGCGAGCCCCCGACAGAATTCACCTGGACGCGCCGCAACTCCAAAGGCGAGCCTGTCGACACCCTCACCTACACTCCACGCAGCTTCTACGACCGCTTCCTCGGCAATAATCTTACCGATGACTACGTGATGCTCATGAACGATCCCACGCGCCCCTATTACAAGCTCTATGAGATCGAATATGACCGCCACGCCTACGACGGACGCAACTGGACCTACGTCAACCTCCCCATGGAGGACATCAAGGAGATGGCCATAGCATCGATCAAGGACTCCACGGCTATGTATTTCTCATGCGATGTTGGCAAATTCCTCGACCGCGAGCGCGGTGTGCTCGATCCCGACTTCTACGACTACGGATCGCTGCTCGGCACCACCTTCGGCATGGACAAGCGCCAGCGCGTGATGACCCACGCCAGCGGATCATCCCACGCCATGACGCTCGTGGCGGTGGATCTCGACAAGGAGGGACGCCCCGTGAAATGGCTCGTCGAAAACAGCTGGGGCCCCGGAGCCAACAACGGCCACCTGATCATCACCGACCGGTGGATGGACGAATATATGTTCCGCCTCGTTGTCGACAGAAAATATCTCACTCCCAAAGCGGCCGCCGTGCTCTCGCAGAAAGCCGAGATGCTTCCGCCGTGGGATCCGATGTTCGCACCGGAGGACTGAAAATGCGGCCGCAAAACGTAGCGACTTAGGCTGATTGGTTGCATAATGTCAGACTAACATCGGAATTTTAGTTAAAATTGTGTTAAAGACGACTAACGAATGCGTCGTGTATCAGTTTTTGTTGCTACTTTTGTACGTGTGTTTTTCATAGTATTAGATTAAGATAAAGGTTTAAAGGAAGAGAGATGTCGGGAGACATCTCTTTTTTTATGCCATCGCTCCCGAGGGAATATGTCAAGAGCAAAAAAACGCTACCCGCATAAGAATGCGGATAGCGAGAATCATTGTAATGCAATTACTTCTTTGTCAGTTGATCATACAATTCTATTCAGGCAAGCCAAGCTCATGGATAAGATCCCTGATTATGGCAACGTCAACGGTAGAATAATCCGCCTTATCATAAATATCAATCAGATATACGCTGCCCTCATTTTCAGCTATGACAATAGTATAGGTAATCACGCGTGCTCCTCCTGACTTACCTCGGCCCTTTGACGTTATAGCCATCCTTATCTTGCGGATACCAGGACTTAACTCATCGCCCTGCATGGGGTTTTCTTCCAATGAGATGATCAGATTTTCGAGATCCGACTTCAAGGAAGAATGCTTCTTGTTAAGTCGTTTTGCCGACCGCTCAAAAGGCGCGGTGGTTCTTACATCATAACTCATCCAGGAATGCTCTTGCTGACTTTACAGGTATTTTGCCTTCTTCCGTCATCTTCACTTCCCTCAATCCCTCACAGATCCGGGAGGTCAGAGAATCTTCGTCGGACACCGGCACGATCTTGAACATCCCTACTCGTGAGGAAAGCAATACAGACTCGCCTCTTTTGGCCCTGCTGAGTACAGCCGTCTGATTGGCTCTGAAATGTCTTGCGCTTATAATTTCCATATCTTAGAAGTTTATTGCTGCAAAGATAACAACCGGATACCATATTGGTATCCTCGTTAACATTATTTCGCAATTGTTTCAGTTGTATTTATATGACTTCTATCGGATGAAAAGTGTACGGGTGTCCGTTTTCGGGCGGACAGGTGTCCGATATCGGACACTCTTAAAATCACATATTGTTATAAGTCAGATAGTTGTATTTCTGGCACGGTTTTGGCATATATAAATACGTATTACTACAACAGCTATTTATATATGGACAGAGAAATACCTAAAGACGTATTGCGCCGCGAGCGCCGCCGGGTCATCATCAAATGGGGCGCGATAGCCCTTGGTGTGATAGTGGTGACAGGAGTGCTGCTGTCGATGATGCGCCGCAGCGTCAATGAAGCCGATCTCAACTTCTCCACAGCCGACGTAGGCACCATCGAGACCTCGGTCAACGCCTCAGGCCGCGTAGTTCCGGCATTCGAAGAGATCATCAACTCCCCCATCGCCACAAAGATCGTGGAGGTATACAGCACCGAAGGCGACAGCGTGGCAGCCGGCACACCCCTGTTGCTGCTCGACCTGCAGTCGGCGCAGACAGAGGTCGACAAACTCAACGACGAGCGGCGTCGCATGGCATATTCGCTCGAACAGCAGCGCCTGGCCAACCACACCTATCTCTCATCGCTTGAGATGCAGCTTAAAGTGAAGGAGATGGATGTGAACCGCAAGCGGGTGGAGGTGATCAACGAGCGGCGCCTCGACTCCATCGGATCGGGCACCGGAGAGAAGGTGCGCGAGGCCGAGCTGGCCTACCGCACAGGCGTCCTTGAACTCGAACAGCTCCGACAGCAGCTTGTCAACGACCGGCAGGTGAAGGACGCGGAGCTGCAGATGAAGCAGATCGACATAGACATATTCGAGAAAAACTATGCCGAGAAGATCCGCACGCTCGACGACGCCCGCATACGCGCCCCCCGCGCCGCCACGCTCACATTCATCAACAACAACATCGGGCAGCAGATAGGCCAGGGCGAGAAAGTGGCCGTCATCTCCGATCTGAGCCATTTCAAGATCGACGCCGAGATCGCCGACTCCTACGGCGACCGCGTCAGCCCGGGAGCGCACGCCAAGGTGCGACTGGGCAAGACGCAGCTCGACGGCCATGTGAGCAGCGTCACCCCGCTGTCGAAAAACGGCGTGATATCCTTCACCATCATGCTCGACGACGACGACAACCAGCGCCTGCGCTCAGGCCTGCGCACCGACGTCTACGTGATGTGCGACATCAAGGACGAGGTGACGCGCATCGCCAACGGCTCCTATTTCAAAGGCCCCGGACTGTATGACCTTTTCGTGGAGACCTCCGGGGGCGAGCTCGAAAAGCGCCAGGTGAAACTCGGCGACTCCAACTATGAATACGTCGAGGTGGTCAGCGGCCTGCGCAAGGGCGACCGCGTGGTGGTCAGCGACATGAGCGATTTCGCCAAATCCCAACGTCTGAAACTTAAAACCGTGAGATAAACCCATATAAATCAATTATCAATAAAATGTTCAAGCAATTTATCTATGAGCTCAAGAGCGAGCCGGTGGTCACGTGGGTGACCATCACCGGAACCGCGCTCGCCATATTCCTCATCATGACCGTGGTGATGATGCAGGAGGTGAAGACAGCTCCCTATCCTCCCGAGAGCAACCGCGACCGCATGCTCCACTGGGGCATGATGTCGATCACCCACCCCGACTGGGGCGACGGCTCATCCAACGGCCCGATGAGCTACTGGGCTTTCAAAAACATCATTCTGCCGCTTGAGTCGGCCGAAACCGTCACCGTCTATGCAAGCAGCCCGACCACACATTCGGCAGCCCTTCGCGACAAGACTCCCGTAAAGGCCGACGTGCTTGGCACCGACCATCGGTTTTTCAACGTGTTCGACCTGCAGTTCACTTCAGGCAAACCTTTCGACGAAGCCCAGTTCGACAGCGGCCGCCCTTTGGCTGTCGTGACCGAGAACATGGCGCGTCAGCTCTTCGGCTCGGCCGGCGAAGAGACAGTGGGACGCGAGTTTCTGCTCGACATGGCCCCCTATAAGATCGTCGGCATAGTCAGGGACGTGTCGCCGCTCGCCGACCATGCCTACGCCGACATATGGATACCGCTGACGTCGACAGAAATCCTCAACGATACCTGGAACAACGGCTATATGGGCATGCTGTCGTCAACCATACTCGCCCGCGACGAAAACGACTTTCCGGCGATACTTGCCGAACTCGACAAGATCAAAGCCGATGTAAACACCCAATTGAAAGCCGGCGACGGATTCCAGTACATCTGGCGCAACCGCCCGTATACGACAGAGAAGGACGCCGTCGGCAAATGGGCCAACGTCGAGCCTGATCTGAAACAGGCTCGCCGGTCGCGGCTGATCGTCTATCTGATACTGCTCATCGTGCCCGCCATCAACCTCAGCTCCATGACCCAGAGCCGCGTGAAGCGCCGCATGTCGGAGATCGCCGTGCGCCAGCCGCAGCCGCATCCTCGCATCGCTGCTCATGGAAAACCTGACCATGACCCTGATCGCAGGCATGATAGGATTCGGACTGTCGATGGTGTTCGCGCTGCTGTTCGCCCCGTCGCTCTTCAATCAGGGCATCAGCGCCACGAGCGCACCCACCACGGCGTCGCTGACCATGCTTTTCCACTGGTCGACGCTCGGCATGGCAATGCTCTTCTGCTTCATCCTCAATCTGCTCTGCACAGGAGTGCCCGCATGGCGCGCCTCGCGGTCCAACATCGTAAATTCACTCTGACGTCATGAAAAAGAAACTTCTCCGACAGATACTCAACGAGTGGCACACCAACGTGTGGCTCGCCCTGGAATTCCTCGTGGTCAGCGTAGTGCTGTGGTATATATGCGACTATTACTACGCGAGCCTGCGCACCTACTGCGCGCCTCTCGGCTTCGAATACGACCACTGCTACGACCTGACCATGTATGAGATCACCGACAAGAGTCCTGATTTCCGCCCCGAGTATGCCAACGACTCGGCCCGCGCAGAAGCGCGTCATGAGATACTCCGGCGCCTCAAGCAGATGCCCGAGATCGAGGCCGCGGCCTACTCGCAGAACTCACGCCCCTTCAACGGCTCCAACTCGGGAATCACGCTCGGCTACGACAGCATCAACGGCAACGCCCTGCGCCGATTCGCCACGCCCGACTTCCCGGTCATCTACCGCTACCGCGGCGTCAACGGCGAGACGCCCCAGCAGCTCCGCCAGCAGATGGAGGAGGGAAAGATGCTTATATCCGACAACTTTTTCAATCAGTATTCGCGGGAGCCGCTCCCTTCTACGAGCGACATCATCGCCTCGGGAAAGAAAATCTTCTACACCGACTACCAGGTCAACGGCGAGCACCCCGATGTAAACACCGGTGCCGTGGTTGTGCCCGCACGCTACTCCGATTTCCAGCTATGGAGCTCATTCGCCCTGCAGGATGTATGCCGCGACGGTTTCCACGGGCCTGAGGCGATGGCCTGGTACTACAACGAGCTGACCGTCCGCGTCCGTCCGGAGCATGACCGCGATTTCTCCGGCAAACTCATGTCGATGGCCCAGGACTACCTGCACGTAGGCAACTATCTGCTGACCAACGTCAGCTCGATCGACGACATACGCCGCAATTTCCAGCGCGCGGAGACAACCACGATACGCAACTACTCGGTAGGCATGGGATTCCTGATGATCAACATATTCCTCGGACTGCTGGGCACCTTCTGGTTCCGCACGCAGCAGCGGGTCAACGAGATCGCCATACGCCGCGTCAACGGCGCCACACGCCTGGGCATATTCAGGCGGCTCATAGGCGAGGGCCTGCTGCTGCTCGCACTCGTGACTCCCGCCGCAATCGTCATCGACTCCCTGCTGCTCCACTACGACATCGCCACATATTTCGGAGAGATGCATTCCTCCGCGCTGCGCATCATCATCTGCGCCGGAGCAGCCTTCGCGCTTATGGCCCTGATGGTGATGGCAGGCATATGGTTCCCGGCGCGCCGCGCAATGCGCATAGAGCCGGCCGAAGCCCTCTCCATCGACAACTGACATAAATCATCAACCGACAAAAAAACTCAAAAAACATACAGCTATGGCAATCATCAATCTTCAGAACATCAGCAAGATCTACCGCACCAACGAAATAGAGACAGTAGCCCTCGAAAACGTCAACCTCGAAGTGGAGAAAGGCGAGTTCATATCCATCATGGGCCCCTCGGGATGCGGCAAGTCCACGCTGCTCAACATCAACGGACTGCTCGACAGCCCCACCTCCGGCACCGTCACCCTCTGCGAGACCCCGACCGGCAAGATGAAAGACAGCGAGCTCGCCGCATTCCGCAACCACAATCTGGGCTTCGTGTTCCAGAGCTTCCACCTGATACCATCGCTCAACGTGATGGACAATGTGGAGCTCCCGCTGATCTACCGCAGCGGCATCGGCGAAAAAGACCGCAAGCGCCTGGTGCGCGAGGTGCTCGACCGCGTGGGACTCTCCCACCGTCTGCATCACATGCCCGCGCAGCTTTCGGGCGGACAGTGCCAGCGCGTGGCCGTGGCCCGCGCCATCGTGGGCAATCCGGAGATAATTCTCGCCGACGAACCCACCGGCAACCTCGACTCCAAGATGGGCGCCGAAGTGATGGAAATACTCCACCGTCTCAACAAGGAGGACGGACGCACCATCGTCATGGTGACCCACAACGAGGATCAGGCGCGCCAGACCGACCGCATCGTGCGATTCTTCGACGGCCACCAGATCTGAACCGACACAACAGACCCTGACACACATGAAACAGATATGGTATGAACTGAAATCGCAGCCTGTCATATCGGCAGTCACGATAATCGGCACGGCTCTGGCGATGTTCCTGATCATGGTGGTGGTGATGCTACATCAGGTCGAGGTGATCAACCTCGCTCCGGAGACACAGCGCGACCGCACGCTCTATCTCGGACGCGCCGTCATCTATCCGGCCGGCAGCGACTCATACTGGGGCTGCTCCGACATGTCGACCTCCATGGCTGTGGAGCTGACCGACTGTCTGACTGACGCAGAGATCGCGAGCATCTATTCGCTCTCGCCCGATGAAATGCTCGTCAATGCCGAAGGGAGCCCGACGTTCACGGCCGACGTCAAAGAGGCCGACGACGGATTCTTCCGCATAATGGACTTCAACTTCATGGCAGGGAAGCCGTTCACGCGCGCCGACGTCGACTCCCGGCTCCGCAAGGCCGTGATCACCTCATCTGTGGCACGTCAGGCCTTCTCGGCCGACGAGAAGAGCTCCGTGGGGCGCACGCTGATGATCAATGACGTGCCCTATCAGGTGACCGGCGTGGTGGCCGACGTATCGCCCGTGACCGACATCGCCTATGCCCAGGTATGGATACCAGTCGATCTCACTCCGCCCGCTCCAGACGGATGGTCGGAATACGGCATGGGATCAGTCCGCGCGCTGATACTTCCGAAGCCGGGCCGCGCCGAGGCGGTGAAGCGGGAGGTCAACCGCCGTCTGGCCGCAGTCAACACCCGTCTGACCGCTGACAGCGTCAGACTCGACATCGCGGGAGCGCCATACGGGCACGAGTATCAGAAGACCGACACATATCCGGAACATCTCCCCGACGTCGGCAAGGAGCGCCGCTCTCGCTGGATGCTGTTCGGCATACTGCTGCTCATCCCGGCCATCAATCTCAGCTCCATGACCCGCAGCCGCCTAGCGCGCCGAGTCAGCGAGATCGGAGTGCGCAGAGCCTTCGGGTGCACGCGCATGCGCATCGTCGGCGACATTCTTGCCGAGAACATGGTGATAACACTCATCGGAGGCATCATCGGCCTGCTGCTCTGCATCGGCTTCGGCGCGCTGCTGTTCGACGCCATATACTCCGTAGGATCCTGGACCTTCTACAACATGCCGGCCACTCTCTCAACCGGGGCGCTCTTCGACTGGACCATCGGAGCCTACGCACTGATCTTCTGCTTCGTACTCAACCTTATCAGCACCGGCATTCCGGCCCTGCGCGCATCGCACGTCAATCCGGTGGAGGCCATCAATAAAAAGAAATGACATGAAACGCAAGCTTCTACGACAGACCCTCAACGAGTGGCGCACCAACATATGGCTCATCGTGGAGATGATAATAGTAAGCGCCATCGTGTGGTATATCAACGATTATCTCTACGTACAGACGGCCACGCGGCTTGAGCCTACAGGATTCGACGCATCCCACGTATATATGGTTGAACTGGGGCACCTATCGCCCGAAAGTCCGCGCTACACCGATTACGGCGAAGAAAAGCTGGAGCGCAACCGCAGCGATCTTCGAGTAATACTCGATGCCATCCGCCAGCGCCCGGAAGTGGAATCGGTCAGCCTCTCGCAGGGCGCCGAGCCTTACTTCCAGAATTTCTGGGGAACAGGCCTTAAAGTCGTCGATGACACTACGTCGATATCGGTCTACTACCGACAGATCTCTCCCGAACATCCGCGCACCGTAGGCTACCGGCCTGCCGACGGCTTCACGATCGAGCAGCTGGAGGAGGTCCTGCGGCAGGGCAAGCCGCTGGTCACCGAATTCGATTACGGCTCCCGAGGAGTGCGCGGACATATCAACTCCACGGAACTCCTGAGCCGCCGCATCTATGATCCCATGGATACAGCTGTCACTCTCACCATAGGAGGACTGCTCAAGCCCGTGAAACGCACCGATATCGAAACACGCTCCTTCATCAGCTATTTCGAGCCTATCGACATCGACCACATCGGAGTGACTCCGCAATACAAGATCAATGTAAGGGTGCGGCCCGAGGCCGACCGCGACTTCATAGGCCGCTTCAACGCCGACCGCGAGCGGCTCTACCGCTCGGGCAACACCTATATAGCCGGCATCAAATCCTACGCGCAGGTACAGGACAAATTCGACAGGGAGAACATGGTCACCATACGCAAGTATGTGGCCGTAATGGCGTTCATGCTCATAAGCGTATTCCTCGGCCTGCTGGGCACATTCTGGTTCCGCACACAGCAGCGCACTTCTGAGATAGCCATGCGCAAAGTCAACGGCGCTACCGACTCCTCGGTATTCCGCCGCCTTATCGGAGAAGGACTGCTGATGCTCGCCATCGCCACTCCTCCGGCCGTGCTGATCGACTGGCTTCTGTGCCACTATGAGCTCAACGCCGTGTATGGCCTGCAGGGCTACATCACCCCGGGCCGCTTCGTAATCACAGTGGCCGCAACCACCCTGCTTATGGCCCTGATGGTGATAGCCGGCATATGGTTCCCCGCCCACAAGGCCACAAAGATCGAACCGGCCCGCGCCCTCGCCGACGAATGACCTCCACCGACTTATAATCCTTTTAACACATGCGATCAATCACTTTAACCATACTCCTCGCTCTGTCGGCCCTTACGGCCACTGCGCAGACTGACACCATGCGGCTGACACTCGACGACGCCATAGTCCGCGCACGCACCCACAGCGTCGACGCGGCAGTGGCGCTCGACGAGCTCCGCTCGGCCTACTGGGAATACCGCACCTACCGCGCCGAGCTGCTTCCGGAGGTAAGCCTACAGGCCACCATGCCCTCCTACCGCAAGCAGTATTCATCCTACATGAACTCCGACGGCACCTACTCTTTCGTGCGCAACAATTATCTGCAGATGAACGGCGAGCTCTCCGTCACCCAGAACATATGGCTTACCGGCGCACAGTTGTCGCTCAACACGTCGCTCGACTGGCTCCGCGAACTCGAAGGGGATCCCTACAACCGGTTCATGTCGATACCGGTGGCGCTGACCCTGTCGCAGCCGATATTCGGCGTCAACACCGTCAAGTGGGACCGCCGCATAGAGCCGGTGCGCTACGCCGAGGCCAAGGCAGCTTTCCTGACGGCCACAGAAAACGTGGCGATGACCACCATCAGCTACTACTTCAACCTGCTCATGGCCAAGGAGAATCTCGAAATAGCGCGCCAGAACCATGCCAACGCCTCTAAGCTCTACGAGGTGGCGCGCGAAAAGCGTCAGATGGGCCAGATCAGCGAGAACGACCTGCTGCAGATGGAGCTCAATCTGCTCAACGCCCGGTCGGATCTCACCGACTGCGAGTCGGAGCTGAAAAGCAACATGTTCACCCTGCGCTCGTTTCTCGATCTGGAGCCTACGGTGGAGATCGAGCCCGAGATACCCGCGGAGATACCGGTGATCGACGTCACCTACGCCGACGCTCTCGAAAAGGCGCTCGCCAACAACAAGTTCGTGCGCAACCTGCGCCGCCGTCAGCTCGAAGCCGACTATGAGGTGGCCAAAGCCAAGGGCAATCTGCGCCAGATATCGCTCTTCGCCCAGGTAGGCTTCACGGGCACCGACCATCGCGTGGCCGACGCCTACCGCCGCCTCAAGGACAATCAGGTGGTGGAGATCGGCGTCAGCATACCGCTCATCGACTGGGGCAAACGCCGCGGCCGGGTGAAGGTGGCCCAGAGCAACCGGCAGGTAGTGGAGAGCCGCCTGCGCCAGGAGACGATGAACTTCAACCAGGATCTGTTCATACTCGTGGAGCGGTTCTGCAACCAGCAGCAGCAGCTCGCCATCGCCGACAAGGCCGCCGCGATAGCCCAGCGACGCTACGACACCAACGTGGAGACCTATCTCATAGGCCGCATATCCACCCTCGACCTCAACGACTCGCAGGTGAAAAAGGACGAAGGGCGTCAGGCCTACGTCAACGAACTGTTCCGATACTGGTATTATTTCTATCAGCTGCGCTCGATCACCCTATGGGACTATACCCGCTCCACAGGCATCGACGCCGACATAGCCCGTCTGCTCAAAAACTGACCGGCGACATTCAAAAGAGCTTCCAAAACACACACATGATGACAATGGGCCGCCCTCCCGGGCGGCCCATTGTCATTTACACATAGTACTTAACGTCAGTGGATTTTATCTGAATGAAATATTAGCTTGTATGAAAAAGTTATCGCTGTCTTTATCTTGCGATACAAAGGTATGACAATTTTTCAATACTATATATCTATGAAAGTCATGTTATTAAACATAGTTTTTCACGATTATCTCTAAAAAATAGTTACAAAATGAAAGTTTGAATAAAATATGCCCCGTTTTGCTTACATTTTTTAATAACAGCGGCAGTTTCATCAAACTTCTCTTATACTTAATTTATGTTAATGACAAAAGCGGTCTAAAAACGCAGCCGGGGCCCCGCCTCACGACGGCTGCCCCGGACAAGCATTCATAAACCAATAAAACAATTACTCTTCTATTTCTTTCTCACCAGCTTTATCGGCAAAGCGTCAGTGGTGGTATTTCCAAGACAGTTTTGCGTATACGGCCCAAACTCGAACGAGAAATAATTAAGATCCCACGCAGCCGTAAAGACATCTGCATTACTATGACCTCGTGCATCAGGCTGTTTTATCCAGTATATCGCTCCTGGAAGAGCACGAAGATTATATACTATCGGACGATATATGTTGTTTTTATTGCTTTCCGTATTTGACAGCAGGGTACTTACGTCACCATAGCGGAGAATTCCGGAACCATTGTTTGGATTCGAGATCCATGCGACACGACGTCCGTAACCATGTGAACCGAGCGGAAAGAATACCTGATTGGCGTTTTGGGGATTATACACTATGCAGCCACGCATTCCATGCGCACCTTCGCCGGCTGACCGGCCACCTCCTCGTCAAGCAGCTCGATGAGATTCTTGCCCTCGCCCAGGCGCCCCCAGTTGGGGAAGTTGATGACGGCATAGATGTTGGTCATCCGTCGCTGGCTGCCCTTCGTCGGCGCCTCCGCCCGGCACGGGAGTCTCGTCGGCGCACGCGGCGGCCATGAGGGCGGCCGTCATGGCGAGCGCCATGTGTCGCAATGTATTCACAGTTTTTTTCATAGTTTGGTTGTGTGTCTTAATATTAAAATTGCATGAATTCGGTTTGCGCGTGTTTTTTCAACTTATGGCAATCCACCGTAAATGAGAGTGCAAAATTACTGCCAAACGGGCATTTCAGCCCTATGGTTATTTATTATTACGGTGCGTTGTGATTTTTTTGCCAAATATGCGGAGTGAAGCCAGTTTGGAGTCAGTCTCGCCATCAAATCATCATTTTTTTTGTTATAGATTAAAAAAACCACTAAATTTGCACCTGAATAAGCTCTCTGACCGGGTGCCGGGTCGAAAACATGCATCAGACCCAGCCGGTTGACAAGAATATGATCTAAACTTATACAACGTCAAAACATAGAATTGCGTTAGAAAACTCAAATTCATAAACCGCCGCGAGGCATCAATAACATTTCATCTCAAGCTACAAACTCATCATGGACAACAACAACGACAAGAAGACAAAACGCCCCCGCATCGGCGAAAGCCGTCCGGCCGTCAGCGACATGTCGACCGAACCCCGTGCCAACTTCACGGCAGATTCAACCCCCGAGCAGCCCAATCCCGAATACCAGCAGGGGCCTGCAGGCTACCGTCCGCGCCAGCAGGGAGGATACCAGCCACGCTACCAGCAGGGTGGATATCAGCCTCGTTACAATCAGGGAGGATACCGCCAGCAGGGTGGATACCAGCCTCGTTACAATCAGGGAGGATACCGCAACAGATACAACGCTCCCGAGACAGACGCAGCTGCAGAGACCACAAACGCCTCAGGCGAGGCAGCCGGCGAGCAGCAGCCGACAACAGGATACCGTCCGCGCTACCAGCAGGGCGGATATCAGCAGCGCCAGGGCGGATATCAGCCCCGTCAGCAACAAGGAGGATACCGTCAGCAGGGCGGATATCAGCAGCGCCAGCAGGGCGGCTACCGTCAGCAGCAGGGAGGATATCAGCCCCGTCAGCAGGGAGGATACCGTCAGCAGCAGGGCGGATATCAGGGCCAGAACCGTCAGGGGGGATACCAGCAGCGTCAGCAGGGCGGATACCGTCAGAATCAGGGCGGATATCAGCAGCGTCAGCCCCGCCACAACCAGTTCGGAATGCCTCGCGGCGGCAAGAGCTTCGTTCCGCGTCCCAAGCGCGTGGAATACGAGATGCCGCTGCCCGATCCCGATGAGCAGATACGTCTCAACAAGTTCATGGCCAACGCCGGCATCTGCTCGCGCCGTGAGGCCGA
>ERZ825324.1646-NODE-1646-length-26130-cov-13.373653_pt1 | contig 26130 bp, 22 predicted proteins | sample MGYA00519859_ERZ825324 | MGnify/ENA primary metagenome ERZ825324 (study PRJEB31778, sample SAMEA3449198) | human gut metagenome | biome: human gut; feature: human-associated habitat; material: faeces | place: United Kingdom | collected 2010/2012 ... | reverse complement strand
CTGCTCATCGGCATCACCTGCGTGGCCATGAATTTGCTGCTGTGCTCCTCCGGTGTGTACTATATGGACACCATTGCGGACAGCTTACAGGGCGGCAGCACGGTGATCCTGAATGAGGACGGAGCGGCGAGCTTTGACCCGCAGCTCATAGCGCCCACTGCGGAGTTGACCATCGTCGTCGATGGGGCACAGGGGCGCTTCCGCACCACCAACTGGTATATCACGGCGGCGGTGACGATTCTAAGCGGCATTCTCGCTTACTTCGTCAGTGGACGCGCCCTCAAGCCCCTGCGCAGCTTTGCATCGCAGGTGGAGCAGGTGCAGCTGAACAATCTGGCGGATATGAGAATCGATGAGGACGCGCTGCCGGAGTTCAAGCAGCTGAGCCGCTCGTTCAACCAGATGCTGGAGCGGCTGAACAACGCCTTTGCCGCCCAGCGGCAGTTCACCGGCAATGCCGCCCACGAGCTGCGCACGCCGCTGGCGCTGATGCAGGCGCAGCTGGAGCTTTTCTCCGCAGAGCATCCCGATGTGCGGCCGGAGACTGCGGAGTTCCTCACGCTTTTGCGCGAGCAGACGGAGCGGCTGACACAGATGACCAAGACGCTGCTGGAGATGAGCAATTTGCAGCAGGTGGCGCGGAACGAGCAGCTCCAGCTCGCCCCCATGATCGAGGAGATCTTCACAGATCTTGCGCCGCTGGCGGAGCAGCGAAGCATCTCGCTGGAAGCGGAGGGCGACGCCGCTCTCACCGGCAGCGACGCGCTGATCTATCGTCTGCTCTTTAACCTGACGGAGAATGCCGTCAAATACAACCGTCCCGGCGGCTCGGTGCGGGTCGAGCTTGCGCAGGGGCAGGAAAAGTGCATCATTCGCGTTTCCGACACCGGCTGCGGCATTCCGGAGGAGTATCAGCGCAGTATCTTCCAGCCCTTCTTCCGGGTGGACAAATCCCGCAGCCGCGAGTACGGCGGCGCGGGACTGGGACTTTCTCTGGTGTGGGAGATCGCCGACCTCCACGGCGGCTCCGTTTGGGTGGAGGAAAGCTCGGACAAGGGCACGACCATTGCGGTGGAGCTGCCGGCAGGGACAGAAAGCGATTCTCTCAGCGTAGATATCCCATAACAGTCCTCGGCTGATTTATGGCGATCGTTTTTCAACCTCCACAACATTATCGCAGCAGCTCTCGATCAGTTCCCTGTCGTGGGTGAGCACGAGAATGGTTCTGCCGTTCCGCGCTTCGCTTTTCAGTTTTCCTGCGACGAGGCGCATATTCTGCCCGTCAAGGCCGCTGGTGGGCTCATCAAGAATCAGTATCCTGCGGCCGGAAAAGATGGCGCAGGCGATGGCAAGGCGCTGCTTCTGCCCGCCGGACAGGGCAGACGGGTGCGCGTCCCTGTACTCGTAAAGTCCAAACTCTTTGAGCAGGTTCCTTGCCCGGTCTTTGCTTTCTTCTGTCAATTCGGTATTCAGCAGCTCCTCCGCCACGCTTGCCGTGAAGAACTGCGTTGACATGTCGTTGCCGCAGTAATAGATCTCCCTGCGCCGGACTGCCGCTCTTGCTTTTTTCCCGTCTATCGGGATATGTCCCCTTGTCTGCTTCGCCAGCCCGCAGAGAATCTGCGCAAGGGTGGTTTTCCCCGCGCCGTTTTGCCCCGTTATGGCGGTCACCTTGCCCTCTGGAACGGACAGCGAAATATCCTCAAAAATAACTTCTTTGCGTATTCTTTTCGAGAGCCCTGCTGTCTTCAAGACGGCAGGGCTCTCGCCCAATACGGAGGGCGCGGGAAGGCTCTTTCCCTCGTGCGGAGAGCGCAGGCCCATGCCTAAGATGTCCGCTTCCGGAAGAAGGAGCAAATGCCTCCCTCTCAGTTGCTTTTCAATGGAAAATCAGTGGTAAACGATACCGTACATTTCATCGCGTCAGCCGCATCTCATTCTCAAACTGCTCCATCGCCTCCTGTCGGCTGGGGACTTGTGCAAGCGTGCAGGAAAACGGCTGGCCGAACAGGGGTTGGGACAGTGTCTCCGCCCAATGCGTCAGCACCTCCGGAGTGAGGGGGCGCTCCTCCCGGAGAAAGATCACCCCGTAATAGGGCGGTACAGACGGAGAAAGCAGCTGTGTCAGCGGGACGCCGCTCCGGACGGAGGCGTTGCAGAAATGCATCTCCGGCGAAAAAAGCGGATAGTACAGCGCCCCGACGAACCAGTCCTGTTCGCCGCTTCTGAGCCTCCTTGCCTGCTCCAGAAAGTGCGGATGATCCGGGTTATCCGGCTCCACAAACTCACCCTCCCGAATGGTCTGGTGAAGTGCGGGGAGGTTATGGAAATCAAAGTGGAAAAAGGGCACCTCTCCCGCCTCGTCCTCAGAAAGAGTAAACTCCGCCGCATGGAAAGGTTCCAGGTCCTTACAGCAGCGGTAATAGCCCCACCAGTAGTTCCAGTCATAAATATGCAGATATTTTTTTGCTTTGCAGTCCATAGATGTACTCCATTCTGACAATGTCGGCACAAGAGGAAATCACAGGAAACTCTCCACCCAGTACCAGCAAAAATCTTTTCTAAGTCTGTCCTTTTTGCAAGAGGGGCGCTCACAGGCGGCGCGGTGCTCTTCTCATCGGCTCACCGGAATGGAAATCTCGAAAACAGCACCGCTATCCCCGTTGTAGGCACGGATCGTTCCCTTATGCAGGTGGATGATCTCCCGGGTCAGCGCAAGGCCGATGCCGGATTTTCCGCTTTTGCCCATGTAAAAGCGGTCAAAGATGTGGGGCAGGTCCGCTTCGGCGATGCCGTCCCCATCGTCCTGTATCTGTATCGTCACATGACGCTTGTCCGCGCGGCAGGTCAGGCGCAGCTGGCTGCGGGCATACCGAACGCCGTTGGATAGGATATTGGTGACGGCTCTGCGAAGCCGGGTATCGTCACAGCTGACCATAACGGGCTCCTCGGGGAAGTCCGGCACGATTGCGATGCCGCTGGCGGCGGCTGCCGGCTCCACGGCGCGTATGCTGTCGTAGAGCAGCTCACGAACATCCATCTCGGAAAGGGCAAGCCGCTGCCGTCCCATGTCGATTTTCGAGATGTCCAGGAGCTCGTCTACCAGCTCCGTCATGCGGTCGCTCTCCGCCAGGATTACCTCCGCCGCGCTGGCCGTGTCCATCACGCCCGCCTGTATGCCCTCCGCATAGCCCTGTATCGCCATAAGCGGTGTTTTCAGCTCATGGGAGGCGTTCTGAAAGAAGGTCTGCTGCCGCTCCGCCTCCTTTTCAATGTCCCGACCGAAGCGGAAGCCCAGCAGGCACATGACGGAGGAGATTGCCAGCAGCACCGCAAAGAACGCCCAGTTCAGCGTTACGATATAGCGGGTGATGGGGCCGATGTCTATATACATGATATAGGCGTACGGCTTTTCCCAATCGTCCTGCTCCTCCTGCACGGACATGAAGATCAGGTGATGCCTGTCCGTTTTGAATGTATAGCATTGATTGAGTGCAATATCCCGCCCGGCGCAGTATTCCAGCAATTTTTTCTCCAGGTGATAGCTATCCCGGTTCCATGTGTTAGGTCGGTATCCGTCATCCAGTTCCAAAAAGACGATGCTGGGGGTAAAGAAATTCCCCTCCTCCTCGCCCTCGTCATAGATCGGCTCTTCGTCGGTATAGGGGATGGTGCGGTTCTGGTGCTGTGCCTCGCTGATGAGCGCCTTTTTTGCCTCACGCACAAAGTGGGCAGGTATGATGAGGTTCACCGCCAGCATGAACAGTGCAAAGAGCAGCAGAGCAGCACCGAGGATCAGATACACGATCCGCAGCTTGATGTTTTTCATGTGCGCTCCGCTCCTTTCAGCTTATAGCCAAAGCCCCAGATGGTGCTTACGCTGACGGTGCTGCCCGCTTGCAGCAGCTTTTTTCGGATACGGCGCAGGGTTTCGTCGGTCACGCGGGTCTCCACCTCCGAGTCAAAGCCCCACACCGCGCTGAGCAGCTCCTCGCGGGAATAGGCCTTCTCCGGCTGCTTCATCATATAGCTGAGCAGCCGCAGCTCGGTCTGGGTGAGCGACACTGGCGCAGTCCCATAAAAGATGGCGTTTTCCGTGGCGGAATAGCGGATATCCCCGTAATGCAGCTCGTCCTCCGCCGCCGTTTTTCCTCGGTCCATCTCCACACGGCGCAGCAGCGCCTTCACCTTCATCAGAAGAATGGTCGGGCGAAAGGGCTTGGTGAGATAATCGTCGCTGCCCTGACTGATGCCCATGACGTAGTCCAGCTCGCTATCTTTGGCCGTAAGCAGGATGATGGGAATATCGGAAACAGCGCGAAGCTCCCGGCACACGGTAAGGCCGTCCGTGCCGGGCATCATGATATCCAGTATCACCAGCTCCGCAGGCTCCTGACAGAATGCCTCCAGCAGCGCGTCACCGCTTTCAAAGGAGCGCACAGTATAGCCGTCGCTTGCGAGGAAGCTATGGAGCAGCTCCCGTATGCTCTTTTCATCGTCCGCCAAATAGATGGAATGTCCCATGCGTCCTCCTTGAAAGCAGCGCCAAATGCTGCGCGTGGGCGCAGCATCGGCATCGTATTTACTCAATCATATCAGAAAACCTCTTTGCCGTCAAAGGGGGCAGATGCCGCTTTCGCAGCCGGTGTTGCCCCAAATGGTATCGTACAGCTTGCACAGCTGGTTATCAAGCTCTACCAGACGGTTATAGTCGGCGATCAGCTCGTCCTTTTCCGCGTCGGACAGGAAGCTCAGGCTGCGGATAAAGGTGGCCTCATCATAGTTGTCGAAGTCATAGTCATCCGGCAGATTGAAGTACGCTTCATCTACCTTGTCCCACAGGTCGGCGTTCTTCTCGCAGAGGCGGTCATACTCCTGCTCCAGGGTGTCGATCTCATCCAGTACCTTGGGGTCGGCCTTTTCCAGTGCCTTCTCGTAAAGCGGCATATTGTCGCACTCGGGCAGCTGCCCATACAACTTCTCCATCTGGGCATCCAGTTCGTTCAACTCCTTGATGTCCGCCAGAAGGGTCTCCTTCTCCGCTTCCGTCAGGGCGTTGGTGCTGCGGATAAACGCCGCCTCATCAAAGTTTGTAAAGTCGTAGTCGTCGGGCAGGGCGTTGCAGATTTCGTCCAGCTTTTCCCACAGCGCCGCGTTTCTCTGGAAGATGGAGTCGCTCTTCTCTTCCACCGCCTCGATCTGCTCCCAGATGGCGTCCTCATTCTCGGTGGCAATTTTAGTAACAGGCTCCATTGGTGCGGATGTGGCGGCAAAGGCGGAGGTTGCCGTGCCGATGGCCGATACCATCAATGCCAGTGCCAGTGCAAAGCTCAAAATCGTTTTCTTTTTCATGGTATGTTACGCTCCTTTTTGAAGTATTTTTGGTTGAGTTTCAACCTTGTCTGTAGCATACCAGAAGCTGCATTGAAATTCCCCCGCGAAAGTGCGGGGAAAGTGTCACAAAAGTGCAACGAGACCAGCCCGGAAAATGAACGAAAGCCCTCTCCACGCCTCAAGGGCAGAAACGGGCGGACGTTCTTAAGCAAGAAATCTTTGAGGCGATTGGAACAGCGAAAGGCTGGCTTTTACTACCCGGTTGACAAAACGGATCATTTCCTCCTTGCTGTACTTGTCGTAACCCTCCACAACGACATGCATCAAACCGTTTGACAGATGGGTATACATCATTTCCAGCTCTGTCTCACTGGCATTGGGCAGCTCCTTCCGCCAATAGGCAATACTGTCCTTCTTGGCCAAGGCAATCATCCGCAAGAGGACCGTTGAGCTTGTATTCCCCAGAATCAGAACCCGGCAGGCTGCCTGATTCTGATCGACCATATCGTAAATGGCTTCGATCAGAGCCGTCACGTCAAACGAATTGACATAGCGAAGGGATTCCTCAAATGCATCGATGAGCTCGTTCTCGATGCTCTCCATCAGGGCAAAGCAATCGCTGTAATGGGCATAGAAGGTGGCACGGTTAAGCTGTGCCAGGGCGCAAACCTCCTTCACCGTAATTTTGTTTACAGGTTTTTCCTTCAGCAGCTTCAGAAAAGACTGCTTGAGCACCATTTGCGTATAGCGTTTCCTTGCGTCCATCTTCTCCATATAGAACCTCTCCAAAAAAAGTTTACAAAGAAAAGCAACACTTCAACAGGTAATGTTGCTTTTCTTTCAGCCGTATGGCAAGTGCTGATTGTTTCTGTATTCCCCCTCAAGTATACTGTACTTGTGAAAGATAATCAACACTTGTGTACTTATTTGAGAGGAGGCTCTTTGAATGTTTGATAAATATCTTGTTACAGGCGCTACCGGCTTCCTCGGCAGGGCTGTTGCGGAGGAGCTGGTACGCCGCAAGGCGCAGGTGCATGCGCTTGTGCTGCATGATGACCCCTATACCGATTTGCTCCCGAAGGAGGTACGCACCGTCATTGGTGATGTGTGCGATAAAAGCTCACTGTCAGACTTCTTCGCGGATGCCGACAGCCGTACCTGTGTGATTCACTGTGCTGGTATTGTCTCCGTCGCGTCCAGGCCCGGTTCAAGGCTCTATCAGGTCAATGTAGGCGGGACATGGAAGGTTCTCCGGCAATGTATGGAGCATGATGTGGGCAAAATGGTCTATGTCAGTTCCGTCCATGCCATACCGGAAAAGCCAAAGGGCTGCATCATTACGGAGGATTGCGAATTCTCTCCGGGGCTTGTGGACGGAGATTACGCCAAGAGCAAGGCAGCTGCAACCGAGCTGGTATTCGATGCAGCGGAGCGCGGGTTGAATGCCAGCATTGTATTCCCCTCCGGCATCATCGGACCGGGCGATTTGCAGGGTGGGAGCTTCACCTCTATGGCGAAATCTTTCCTTTCTGGAAAGCTGCCCTTTGCCGTTCGCGGCGGATATGACTTTGTAGATGTGCGGGATGTGGCAAGAGGTATTCTCGCCTGTTCCGAAAGTGGAGAGCCCGGCAAAGGCTACATTTTGTCCGGCTGCTATGTCACGATTCGCAGGATGCTTCAGCTGGTGGGAAAGGCTGCAAAGCTGAAGTATCGGTCCATCTGCCTGCCACTGGGGCTTGCAAGGCTGGCGGCTCCATACTATGAACGTCGAAGCCTGAAGGAGCGAAAGCCGCTGTTCTTCACCCCGTATTCCGTTTCCGTCCTTGCCTCAAACGGGCAATTCAGTCATGCTGCTGCGTCGGAACGCTTTGCATATCAGCCGCGCCCGATTGAGGAGACCTTGGGGGATATGACAGCCTGGCTTCTGAATCAGAAGTGAAGGGGCAATGTGTGCTCCGCTATCAGCTAGATGCATTCATTCAGGTGACAGAGGTGTCCGCTGTCGTATCTCGTGCAGTCTTTGCAGCGTACATCGTCGGCACTGTAGCGAAAGCTGCTGCGGATGCGTCCGCTGCCGCGAGGCTGATGACGGGGCGGCGTCATCATCTGCACCTCCGCGGCGAACAGGGGTGTGAACTTCATAAAGTATCGCGTCAAGCAAATCCAACTCCTTCTTTGAAAATAAAAAGGGCCGGAGTCTTTTCGCTCCATCCTCTCAAACGAGAAGTACAAAGGCGACGCAATCATATTCCAAGTAACGTAAAAACGGCATAGCCGAGGGTTACGACTATGCCGATATTTTACAGGATTATAAATCCCTTATTGAGTTGCCTTTTATAACTCTCCCTTTTTTGATTCTGCGGCAGGTCTGGCTCCCAAGAGCGCTTTGCGGAGTGTCTCAGTGCTGGTGTGGTCATATATCCTGGTGAGCATCTTCAGGCCGCTGTGTCTCAGCAGTCGTGCTACCATGTAGGGATCAATGCCTTGTGCGATCCAAAGAGTGGCTCTGGTATGACGCAGCTCGTGGGGTGAAAGCTCTGGTATGTCGGGGATGCTCCCGATGAAGCCGCTGCATGAAGGGGCGGAATACGCGGTTTGCCCAGTTGTTGGGGTTGTAAGGCTTTGCCAACGCCCATTGATCAGCTTACAAAGAATTATCTCGGTCTTCGCGTATCATTCGCCCGTCTCTCGCCGGGCGGAAGCATCTGCGGTGTCACCGCTTGTCGTGCTGCGCACAGCAGTCCGATAAGTTGCAGAAATCATACATCCCGCCTGTTTCAAGAAGTCACATTCTTTGAACAGACGGGATTTTTATATTTATATAAGGTATAACAATGATCGAATCACATGAGCGTATGACCGCGAAGCTGTGCGCCTTCGCAAGAGCATACCATTCGACCTATGCCCGGAAATCGGGAAAACGCTTTATCCGGAGTGCCATGCCGGCATAAACAAAACCACCTGCCAAGCAGGTGGCTTTGTTTATGCTGCTTTCTGGCAAGAGGACAGATGCGCTCTGTTTTTGCGTGCAGTCCTTGCCGTTAGCAGAACGGCTCCAGTTGAAAGGCCAGCTCCGTGCGGCCCACAACGGCGTGATGGTTGTTGTAAAGGTTTTTGTCGTGATAGCGGGGCAGAGAACAGGCTTCCTCCGGCGTGATGACGCCGAGCTGGGTGAGAACCGAGAGGATGGCATACGGGACGATGGAGGAGGCGCCGTCCTCCATTTTGAGGGCAATGCCGATCCCCTTATCTTTGATGCCCACGGCATAGAATGCGCTGGCACCCGATTTGCAGAAGATGCGGTCGCCGAAGGCGGCCATCAGCTGCGTGCAGACGCGATCGGTCCCTGCCACCATTTCCGGATGTGCTGTCATGGCGGACGTGATGCGCCGGATGACAGCGGCCCGGGTGGGGGCGAAAAGCGTGGGGAGAGACATACGGGCGTAGCCCTGTGCCAGCCGGTAAAGGGGCAGCGCGTGGACAGGAACGCCGCAGCCGTCCACGGCCAACTGGACTTCGGAGGTCTCTACGCCGCACATTTCAGCGAACACCGAGAGGATACGCTGCTGAACAGGGTGCTCCAATGCAGTATAGTTCTCCAAAGACTCCCCGAAATGGCGGGCGGTAATGAGCATACCGGCGTGCTTTCCGGAGCAGTCGCAGTAGATGGGCGCCCGGGGAATACCGGCAATCTTCAAGGCGTCCTCGGCAGGAACATACATGGGGTATTCTGCCCCGCAGCATAGCTGATCGGGGGAGAGCCCTGCCTTGTGCAGAATGCTCTCCACGGCCTTTACATGAAAGGGCTCCCCGTTATGGGAGGAGCAGATGACGGCCAGCTCCTGCGGGGTAATGCCATAATGCTCCAGCGCACCGCTCTCTGCCACGGGAATTGCCTGAAGGGGCTTGGCGGAAGAGCGGGCAAACGTAAGACGCTCCGGATCACCGAGCTTCCAAAGTATCCGGCCTGTGTGATCCGTTACCGCGATATGTCCCCGATGGATCTGATCCACCAGCTCACCGCGGTATTGATAGGCAATAACAGCCATAGCATATACCTCCGTTTCTTAAATCACAAAGTAGAAAAAGCGCAGCACATCACCGTAATCATCGGCATCAAAGGCCACGGTGGTGGGAGAGATGAGGCTGGCGCCGGGATAGTGGGAGCATCCATAGGCGTCATAATGATGTACATAGGTGATCTCCACGTGGAAGTGATCGGGAAGCGCCGGAGGTGTGGCTGTTTTTGCCGCCGCCACAGCCTTGGCCATCATGCCTTCGATCTCTTCGCGGACAAGCTCCGGGGTCTTTGTCAGAACGCCGTAGCCGTGGCCGGATTTGGTCGGTACGGTCAGCAGGCCGGGTACGGTGCGCGCCGCAGCCGCGCACATCCCCTCGTCGCCGCTGGCGAATAGGGTGGGAACGCCCCGGTAAGCGGCGGCATGGGCGTACATCTCGAATTCTCCCCACAGCGCACCATTGACCGTAAGGCGGAAAATGCGGGAGCTTACCATCGTGTGGGACGTGGGATTTCCGGGAGCAGAGGCGGCATCGTGAAAGCCGACCATCAGCACACCGTCATAGCTCTCGTCAAAAATACCGGTAAGGCCCACAATATCGTGGGTGATCCCCCGAAGGAGACGGGCGTCTCTGGGGAGCAGGGCGCAGTCGATGTTGCAGCCATCTCCGTGCATATCCTCTATGACGACCTCATCGGCTCCGCCGGAGAAAAGGCCGCGGGCCGCGGCGGCGGCCTCTAATGCCATTTCCCGCGCCATAGGCGCATAGCAGGCGTTAGCCGAACGAGCCTCGTCCCAGCAGGCCAAAGACGCCACACCTTCAATGTCACAAAGAATGTAAAATTTCATGCTTGAGCCCTCCTTTATCAGAAGCGTAATCATAATAAATGCAGAGACATGGGGATCGGGAAGTATTGGGCAAAATGTCTGGGATCCGCCAATAGCTGCTGTTAAATTGGATGTGCCTGGCTGGTCGCTTTACACGTCGAGACGTCAGAGCGTCCCGCTTGCGGGTAAAGCACCGCGGCGGAAGGTCATACCGTTTCGTTGCGGATACGCCGCAGGTAGCGGTAGACCGTGGGTTCGGAGATGTGCAGCTCCCTGGCGACCTGCCCGACGGAGCCCTTGGTCTGGAATACCCCCTGCGCTTCCAGAGAGCGGAGTATCTCCAGCTTGTCGGCGGTATGCATGGCATTGGAGGGAATACCATAGCCGAGGATGGTGGAGTGGATCAGATTGCTGGACAGCTCCGGGATGGAATCGTCCAGGTCTTCGGTATAGGCGGAGCTCTCCTCCTCTTGCGGAAGAGAAAAGGAATGGAGCAGGTTGGAGAGATGCTCCGAGAGCACCAAAATATCCTCCACATCGTGGTTCACGCAAATCAGTCCCACCAACTGGCCCTTTTCCTTAATGAAATAGGTGGAAGAGACGAAACGCTTGCCTCCCCGGGTACGGCCCTCATAGTTGGCCACATAGTCGTGCTCCTTATAGGCTCCGGTTCGCAGCAGTTCCTTGGCCAACTCCGTCATGGGGTCACCCACGCGGCGGCCGCTGAGATGCTCGTTGCAGGCGGCAATCACCGAGCGCTCCGGCGTGGAAACGTCGTGGAGGATGATCTCATAATTCTTCCCGCAGATCTCCCCCATGAATTTCACCAAGGGAATGTATCGCTCAAGACTGGCGTAGTTGCTCACTGTATCCCTACTTTCTCAACAATAATCCTTGCCTGATAAAAAACTGTTACATGGCGCTGCTGAAAATCAGTATATCAAAGATAAATGGATAAATCAACACCTAATATGCTGGAAAGCGGCGGGGATATAACTTTTTTTTTGCAGGGCGAGGCGAAAAGAGCCTTCAAGACAGCGATTTAGACAAAAATTTATCAGACTTCTTGGCACTTATGCGGGATTGACAAGGGCGGTGTGATAAATTATAATCAGGAATGTAACAAAGTTATCAGAAGGGAGGCTCAAGGTCACCCCCGCATTCTATTCTTAAGGAGGTATTTGTATTGGAAGCTGCAAACTACGGTATCTTGTCATTGATTCCCCTTGCGCTTACCCTGCTGCTGGCATTTTGGAAGAAGGACGCGGTCTTTGCCCTGTTCATGGGCTGTCTCTCCGGCGTTTTGCTGCTGGGGCATGACCCCGCCTTCGGCTTCTCCGCTCTGGCGAAGGAGGCTCTGGGCAACGAGGACTTCATCTGGATCCTGCTGATCCAGGTATTCATCGGCATTATGATCGCGTTCTTCATGAAGGCGGGCGTGGTCAAGGCGTTCGCGGAGATGATCGCCGGAAAGGTGAAATCCCCCCGCAGCGTGAAGCTGGCCACCTGGTTCATCGGTCTGTTCACCATCGACGACTACATGAGCCCCCTGCTGCGCGGCGTGGTCATGCGTCCCCTGACGGATGAGATGCGCGTGCCCAGAGAGAAGCTGGCCTTCATCCTCGACTCCACCTGCGCCTCCGTGTGCACCCTGATGCCCTTTATGGCATGGGGCGCCTACGTGGCCGGTCTGGTGGCGGATCTGGGCGGCCCTGTGACATCCAATGAGCAGGGCGTAAGCGTCTACATCAGCGCCATCCCCTTTAACTTCTACGCGATTCTGATGGTGCTCATCACGCTGCTCTCCGCACTGGAGATCTTCCCCGACTTCGGGCCTATGCGCAAGGCGGAGCAGCGCGCCCGCACCACCGGCAAGCTGCTGCGTGACGGCGCCGTCCCCATGATGGGCACCGAGCTGGAGGAGCTGCAGAAGGGCAACGACAGCGAGGTGAAGCCCAACGTCATGCTGGACTTCCTGGTCCCCATCTTTATCCTGGTAGCCACCGCCATCTGGACGTACATCGCCAAGGGCGGCGTGAAGATCCTGGAGTGCTTCATCATCACCGTGATCTACATGGCCATTGAGCTGAGCATCCGTAAGGTGTTCAAGAGCGTGACCGATCTGGTGAACACCGCCGTGCAGGGCATGAAGAGTGTCATGTCCGCCACGCTGATCCTGGCCCTGGCCTACTGCATCAACACCATCACCAAGTCCATGGGCGCAGCCGACTTCCTGCTGGGTGTCTGCGAGAGCTGGATGACCCCCGCCCTGTTCCTGTCTGTGACCTTCATCGCGGGCGCCGTGATCTCTTTCTTCACTGGCTCCTCCTGGGGCACTTTCGCCATCTGCATTCCCATCGCTGTTCCCATGGCTTACTCCTTCACCGGCGGTCAGCTGGGTACCCTGGTCTACGCCGCTGTGGGCGCCGTTGTCAGCGGCGGTCTGTTCGGCGACCATTGCTCCCCCGTTTCCGACACCACGGTGCTCTCCTCTCTGGGCGCCGCCTGCGACCACATTGACCACGTCCGCACCCAGCTCCCCTATGCGCTGCTGGCGGCGGCAGTGTCCATGATTCTGTGGGTCGTCGTTGCAATGGTTGGTGGCGCTGCATGAGATACGATTTTGATACCCCCATCAATCGCAGAAATACCTTCTCCTTTAAGTGGGACTGCGATATGGATTATTTCGGCCGGGACGATGTGATCCCCATGTGGGTGGCGGACATGGATTTTGCCTGCGCCCCCTGCATCGTAGAGGCCGTACAGAAGCGCGCCGCCCACCCGGTTTACGGCTACGGCGTGCGCCAGCAGCCCTATTATGACGCGGTGATGGGCTGGCTGAAAAAGCGCCACGGCTTTGAGGTCAACTATGAGCATCTGGCCTTTGCACCTCCCGGCGTGATCTACGCCATGAACGTGGTGCTGCGCATCCTCACCAAGCCCGGCGACAGGGTCATGGTACCCATGCCCAACTACGACCCGCTGTTTGACATGGTCACCCGGGGCGGCCGGAAGCTGGTAGAGACGCCGCTGGTCTGGAAGGATGGACGCTACACCTTCGACTTCGCCGATATGGAGGCCAAGGCTGCCTCCGGCGTGAAGGTACTGGTGCTCTCCAGCCCCCATAACCCCACCGGCCGGGTATGGACCCGTCAGGAGCTGGAGGGCGTGGCGGAGATCTGTCTGCGGCACAACATCTTCATGCTGGTGGACGAGATCCACTGCGACTTCGTGCCGCCGGAGCATCCTCACACCACCTTTGGCCTGCTGGGCGAGGAGGTACTGCGCCATTCCATGGTCTGCTACTCCTCCAACAAGGGCTTCAATCTGGGCGGACTGGGTATGGCCACTCTCGTGCTGGCAGACGACGACCTGCGGTGCAAGTTCAACGAGGAGATGTCCATTGCCCAGACACGGCTGGACAACATCTTCGGCATGGCAGCCCTCATAGCCGCCTACAACGACGGCGAGGAGTGGCTGGATCAGGCCATCGCCTACGTCTCCGACAACAAGGCGTATCTGGAGCAGTTCCTGCGGGAGCGCATTCCCCAGATCCGCATGATCCCCTCCGAGGGTACGTATCTGGTCTGGCTGGACTGCTCCCAGCTGCCCTACCGGGGCATGGCCCTGGAGCACTTCATGATCAACGAGGCCAAGGTGGCGTTCTGCGCCGGCTATGAGTTCGGCGAGCAGGGAGAGGCCTTCCTGCGCATGAACGTGGCCTGCCCCAGGTGTACCCTGACAAAGGCTCTGGAGCAGATGGAAAAGGCGATCAACGGTCTGTCGCTTCAGTGATACCTGTAAACGACGCACCTTGTGAGATAAGAAATTTTTTAAAGGAGAAACAGCTATGAAAAAGAGAACCATCGCAATGTTCCTGTCCGTAGCTCTGTGTCTCTCGGTGGCCTTGACCGGCTGTGGGGCAGACAAATCGCAGCAGAGCAACCCCTCTGATGACGGCAAAAAGAGCCTGACCATCGCGGTGCTGAATGATGTTGTCTCGCTGGACCCCGCGGTAAAGGACAGCGGCATCGAGATGCAGATGGCGTCTCACCTGTACGACGCTCTGGTGGACTATAATGCAGATCTGAGCAGGAAGCCCGGTCTGGCAGAGAGCTGGACTGTTCTGGATGACGGCGTGACGTGGGAGTTCAAGCTCCGCCATGGCGTGAAGTTCTCCAACGGAAACGACTTCAATGCCGATGACGTGGTCTTCAGCTTTGAGCGCATCCTCAACGATCCTACTCTGGAGATGGGCGTGTACCTCATGCGTCTTCAGGAGGTCAAGAAGGTGGATGATTACACCGTGCAGCTGGTGACCAAGATCCCCTATCCCGTGTTTGACGGCAGCCTGGTCCATATCATGATGCTTGACAAGGAGACCTGTGAGGGACTTACCAGCGAGGAGATCGCCGCGAACCCCGTGGGTACCGGCCGGTATCGTCTGGTGGAGCATGTAAAGGAATCCTATATCAAGCTGGTCCGCAACGACGAGTATTGGGGCGAGCTGCCTGATGCAGAGACCGTGGAGTTCCGCGTGATCGCCAATGCAGCTACCCGCACCACCGCTCTCATCAACGGAGAGGTGGACTTTATCTCCAACATCCCTGTGATGGACGTGAACCGCCTGGAGAACGACCCCAACGTCCAGGTCATTACCAATCCCAGCCTGTCCTGCAACTACATGGGCTTTGATCAGCTCAATGAGCATGGCTCTGCCGGCACCGACGATCCCAACCCGCTCCTCAATGTGAAGGTTCGTCAGGCCATTTACCACGCCATTGACATTCAGACGATCATCGATACCGTCATGAACGGCTACGCCACCGTGGCCAACTCCTATATGCCCAGCATCTGTGTGGGATATAATGCCGACGCAGAGCGTCCCGCCTACGATCCCGAGCTTGCCAAGCAGCTTTTGGCGGAGGCTGGCTATCCCGATGGCTTCTATCTCCGCATCGATGCCCGCAACGACAGTGACGTGAACGCCGATCAGGTGTCTCAGGCCATTGCCAGCTATCTGGAGAAGGTGGGCATCAAGGCCGAGGTGAACCTGTTGCCTCGCGCCTCCTTCTATGAGAAGACAAGCGCAGAGAACCTCCAGTCCTCCTTCTTCATGGCGGGCTGGGGCGACAGCTCCGGCGAGGGCATGGTCATCTTCAACGATATGCTCTATACCTACGACGGCAAGCCCGGCATGGGCGAAGGCAACCGGGGCCATTACAGCAATGCCGAGGTGGATGCGCTGCTGGATCAGGCATCTGTTGAGCCCGATCAGGCCAAGCGTGCAGCGCTGGTGGAGCAGGTGGATCAGATCGCCCGGGACGAGGCCGCCTACATCCCCCTGTTCTTCAAGCACAATATCTTCGGCGTGCGCGCCGGCATTCAGTACACCCCCAGTTGCGATGACCATATTCTGGCTTGGGACTTCACCTTCTAAGCGTACATAAGAACAGTCAATGGGAGGAGGCAGAAGGGGATCTTCCCTTCTGCCTCCCGCCAAAAGGGTGTAAGCCCGTAAATGAGGTGTTACCGTGTTCAAGTATTTCCTGAAGCGGCTGGCGCAAATGCTAGTTACACTTTTCATTGTGTCCGTTCTGGTATTTGTTCTGGCCAACTTTATTGGCGATCCCGTCAATATGCTGGTCTCGCCCAAGGCTCCGCCTGAGGTTCGAGAGCAGGTTCGAGAAGAACTGGGGCTCAACAGACCGATCCTGGAGCAATATGTATCGTTTGTTACCAATGCGTTCAAGGGGGACTTCGGCAAGTCCTATATCTATAAGGTGGACGTGCTCTCTCTGATTGTCCAGCGGGTACCTGCTACGCTGGAGCTGGTTTTTGTATCAGTCGTGCTGGCGCTCGTTATCTCTATCCCGCTGGGCGTATATGCGGGCGCTTTTCCCAAACGAAAATCCAGCACATTGGTGATGGGAGGCTCCATTCTGGGCATTTCCCTGCCATCCTTCTTCATTGGCATCATGCTGATCTACATCTTCTCTCTGAAGCTGCACTGGTTCCCCTCCTCGGGACGGGGCGCGACCGCGCCGTTTCTGGGGATGAATTTCAGCCTGTTTGCGCCCGGTGGACTTAAGTACATCATCCTGCCGGCCTTTACGCTGTCTGTGACCAACATCGCGTCTCTGGTGCGCCTTACCCGCGCCGGTGTAATGGAGAATATGCGGCAGGATTATATCAAATTTGCCCGAGCCAAAGGTGTGTCTACCCGGAAGGTCCTCTTTGGACACGCCCTGAAAAATGCCTTGATCCCGGTTATTACGGTGTTCGGTATGGAAATCGGTTCCCTTATCGCCTTTACGACGGTGACGGAGACCATCTTCTCCTGGCCGGGACTCGGCAAGCTTCTCATTGACTCCATTAACTCGGTGGATCGGCCGGTCATTGTGGCCTATCTGATCCTGACTACGGTGTTGTTTGTGTTTATCAATTTTGTGGTCGACCTTCTGTATACAGTCATCGACCCGAGAATCCAATTCAGGTGATGCGCTATGGATGAAATGAAAAAAAGGGGCGCGACCCCCAACAAGAGCTTGTTCCGGCGCATTGCTGAGTCTGAGTTCTTTCATAATTACAAGCGCAGTCCGTCCGCTATCGTCGGTACGGTGATCGTGGTACTGGTACTGTTCATTGCCCTTTTCGGGCCGTTGTTTGCTCCGCAGAACCCCTATGATGTAGCCTCTCTTTCCCTCACAGATTCCTACAAACCGCCTGCATGGGAGGCGGGAGGTGACGCCCGGTTTATTTTCGGTACCGACAGTCAGGGACGGGATATTTTCAGCTCTCTTATTTACGGAAGCCGTATCTCCCTCTTTATCGGCGTTGTAGGTACGCTGCTGGCCTGCGCCGTAGGTATCACGCTGGGACTGATTTCGGGCTATTTTGGCGGGAGAGTAGACGCTGTCATCATGCGTTTGGCAGATATCCTGCTCTCTTTTCCCGATATCCTCGTGGCCCTCTTCATCATGACCATGTTTGGACGGGGTGTAAGCAAGCTGCTGGTCGTATTTACGATCATCGGATGTGTCACATACGTCCGTACCGTCCGCGCCGAGGTGCTGACGGTGAAGCAGATGGAATATGTAGATGCAGCCAGAGTCATCGGTATCCCCAATATCCTGATCATCGCCAAGCATGTGCTGCCCAACGTAATGACAACCGTCATCGTTATTTCCACGATGAAGGTGGGCGGCCTTATTCTGGCGGAAGCCACGCTGAGCTTTCTGGGCGCAGGCGTTCCGGTCACGGAACCCTCTCTGGGCATGCTGGTCAAGAACGGCTTCGACGTGCTGTTCAGCGGATACTGGTGGATCGCGGTGATGCCGGGTCTCTACATCATGCTGATCGTGTTTGGAATCAATCTTTTGGGAGATTTCCTGCGCGATGAGTTCAATCCTAAGCTGAAGTAAGGGGGGAGCGAGATGAGCGAAACACTGCTGCAGGTGGAAAACCTGCGAACCTATTTCCACACTTTCCGCGGTGTAGTCAAGGCGGTGGACGGCATTAGCTTTTCCCTGGATGAGGGACAGGTGCTGGGCATCGTGGGCGAGTCGGGCAGCGGCAAATCCGTTAGCAGCTTTTCCATTCTGAAATTGATCGAGCCGCCCGGTGTGGTGGAATCGGAGAAAATTCTTTTCCAAGGCGAGGACATCAGCAAAAAGAGCGAACGGGAAATGATGAAAATCAGAGGCAAGGCGATCTCCATGGTGTTCCAGGATCCGATGACCTCCCTAAATCCGCTCTATACCATTGAGAAACAGATTACCGAGATGCTGGACCTCCACCAGAAGCAGATGACCAAGCAGGAAAAGCATGCGCGCTGTGTGGAATTGCTGCATATGGTGGGTATCCCCAATCCTGAGGATCGGCTGAAATCCTACCCCCATCAGTTTTCTGGCGGTATGCGGCAGCGGGTCATCATTGCGATCGCTCTGGCTGCCAATCCGAAGCTCATCATCGCCGATGAGCCTACCACCGCCCTGGATGTGACCATACAGGCGCAGATCCTCAAGCTCATGGATAAGTTGGTGAAGGAGCAGGGCGCTTCTCTCATCCTGATCACCCATGACTTGGCGGTGGTTTCCCAGATGGCGGATCGTATCATCGTGATGTACTGCGGCAAAATCGTGGAAAGCGGCTCCCGAGATGACGTGATCCACCGTCCCAGCCATCCGTATACTGAGGGACTTCTTAATTCCATCCCCAGAATGGGAGAGGAGCAAAAACGCCTGGAGTCCATTCCGGGTATGGTCCCCAGTATGCTGGATCTGCCCCAAGGATGTTACTTCGCTCCCAGATGCAAATACTGCCAGGATATTTGCCGTACCGTGACGCCTGAAAACCATGAGGTGAGTCCGGGGCATTGTGCGGCTTGCCACTTTCCGCTGACAGGAGGCGAGAGCCATGAGTAAGATTCTTCAGGTGGAGAATTTGGTGCAGGAGTTCAATCTAACCAAGGATTTTCTGGATAAGGTAAAATTCAAAAACGGCCATTTTTCACTGGAAAATCGGGTGGTCCATGCGGTCAACAATGTCAGCTTTGATGTGGAGCAGGGCGAGGTGTTCAGCCTGGTGGGAGAGTCCGGATGTGGAAAGTCTACCACGGCCCGCACCATCATCAAGCTGATCGAGCCAAAGTCCGGCAAGATCATATTCGACGGACGCGATATCACCCGGCTCAAGCCGCAGGAGATGCGCCCCATCCGTCGGGAGATGCAGATGATCTTTCAGGATCCCTATGCCTCCCTGAATCCCCGGCAGAAGATCATGGAGATCCTCACAGATCCGATGCTGTTCCACAAGCTGTGCAGCAGCAAGGCGGAGGCGCAGGAGAAGGCGATCCATCTGTTGGAGCGTGTTGGACTCAGCTCTGAGCAAGCCAACCGGTATCCGCATCAGTTTTCCGGTGGTCAGCGTCAGCGCATCGGCATAGCCCGGGCGTTGGCGGTCGAGCCTAAATTTATCATAGCGGATGAGCCGGTATCTGCTTTGGATGTGTCCATTCAGGCTCAGATCTTGAACATTCTTATGGATCTGAAGGATGAATTTCATTTCTCCTATCTGTTCATCGCACACGATCTGAGCGTGGTCAAGCACATCAGCGACAGTTTGGGTGTCATGTATCTGGGAACTATTGTGGAACGGGCCCCGAAGCGGCTGCTGTTCTCCAACCCGGTTCACCCCTATACCAAGGCGCTTTTTTCCTCTGCACCGACGATTGATGAGGGCAATATTGCCGAATCTCAGGAGTTGCGTGGAGAGATTCCCAGCCCGATCCATCTGCCCTCCGGCTGTCCCTTCCATGACCGCTGTCCTATGGCTTGCCCGGACTGCGCACGGGAGGTCCCGGAACTCAAAGAGGTAGAGCCCGGACACTTCGCAGCCTGTCATCTGCTGTAAAAAAGGGGATTTAGCGCGGGTGGATCACCTCGCACATCCCTGCGGGGGCGGCTATGCCGCCCCCGCTTTTTGATTAACTATCATGGAATAGACCATAAGGAGGAAGGAAAAATGGAACTGCAACTTGTGAAAAAGTATGACGCCAGAGCATGGGACGGTGTGGTGGTCCCGCTGGGAGAAGGCAACCTGAACAGCTATCAGGGTCCTTGGGAGCAGGAGCTTGCCGCAGTTCGTGCCTCGGGACGGTTTGAAGGGAAAACCGGTGAGATTTTCCGCTTTTCTGTTCTTTCAGAGGGCGTGCTGACCCAAATTTTCCTGCTGGGTCTGGGGAAAGACTGGAGTCTGGAGCAGGTGCTGGAGAGCTGTGCCAAGGTGTATCGTCAGTGTCAGGAGCTGGATCTGCGTGCGGTGTGTACCGATCTGCGGGGCGTGTGCCCGCAGTTCACGCCGGCGCTCTTCCAAAAGGCGGCAGAGGCTGCCGCTCTTACCGGCTACCGTTTTGACAAGTACAAGACGACCCCCGCGGCGCCGGGGATCGAAACGGCTGCGTTTCTCTGCGAGACGCCGGAGCGCTACGAGGCCGCCTTGGTGGAGGCGGAGGTATCTGCTGAGGCCACCTGCATCGCACGGGATCTGATCAATGAGCCCCCCACGGTGCTTACCCCCGCCAAGCTGGCGCAGGCGGCACAGGAGCTTTTTAAGGAGACGCCTGTGAAGGTGACCGTTTACGGCAGAGATGAGGTAGAGCGCATCGGACTCACCGCTTTTCTGGAGGTCGGAAAGGGCTCGATTCACGAGCCTAAGCTCATTGTCATGGAATATACCGGCGCGCAGGACGTGGAGAGCCGCTTGGGGCTGATCGGCAAGGGCCTTACCTACGACAGCGGCGGATACTCCCTCCAGTCGTCTGAGTTTATGGAAACCATGCAGCATGATATGAGCGGCGCGGCCGCTGTGATGGCCGCCCTGTGGGCGACGCAGAAGCGGGGCCTTCGGATCAATATTACCGGCGTGGTGGCGGCTTGCGAGAATAAGCTCTCCGCCACGGCCTATGTGCCGGGCGATGTGATCCGCTCCATGTCCGGGCGGTATATTGAGGTGAACAACACCGATGCCGAGGGCCGCATCACTCTGGCCGACGCCGTGACGTATACCAAGCAGTGCTGCGGCGTGGATCGCATCGTGGATATTGCCACACTCACCGACGGTATCCAGACGGCGCTGGGAAATCGCCGCTGCGGAGCCTTTACCAATAACCGGGCCCTGACCGCGCAGGTGGAGAAGGGCGCCGCCGCCGCCTGCGAGCGGATGTGGGAGCTGCCCTGTGACGAGAATCTCCGCCGGGTGCTGGACTCCCGTGTAGCCCATCTGAAAAACAGTGCGATGGGCTCCAGCGTGGGTGGATATGCCACGGTGGGCGCCATGTTCGTGAAGGAGTTTGTCGAGGAGACGCCTTGGATCCACTTGGATATCGGCGGTACCGCTTGGACCACCGAATGTGAGGGGATCTATACAAAGGGCGGTATTGGATTTGGCACGCGGATGCTTTATGAGACGTTCAAGGTAATGGAGAAGGAGGGGACTCAGGTATGAAGAAGCTGGCGTTGACGGATTTTGCCAAATATCGGTATCCTTCTGCACTGGAGCTGTCTCCGGACAGCAGATATCTGACCTTTGCACTCAAGGAGGTCGACAGGGAAGGAGACGGCTACCGGTGGAATCTGTGGCTGTATGATCTGGAGCGCAGGGAGAGCCGGCAGATCACCCAAGGAGACGACCAGCGGAAGGCTGTTTGGGAGGATAACACCCATATTCTCTATAAAACCACGGAGCCGGACGAAGCGCTGCGGGCGCGGGGCTTCGAGGAAGAGTGGACGGTGTATCACCGCCTGAATGTATGTACAGGTGAAGATCGCGAGGCGTTCCGTCTCCCCATGTCCGTATCCGGGCTTTGGAAAATGGACGAGGGCCGTTATGTTTTCACGGGCGAGACCCATTTGGACCGGCCGAATCTTCTGGAGCTGACGGGAGAGGCGCTGGAGAAGGAGCTCGTTCGCCGTCAGCAGACCAGGGGCTATAAGGTTTTGACGGAGCTGCCCCTGTGCGAAAACGGGGTCGGGATGTTTAATCAGACCAGAAACACGCTGTTTCTCTATCTGGAGGCTGCCGGAGAATATCGCCGGATCACGCCGGAGAACTATGATGTGAATCATGTGAATGTCCGCCCCGGTCAGGTGCTCTTCACTGCGTTTCCCTTCCGGGATGTAAAGCCGGTCACCGAGGGAATGTATCGCTGGGATGCGGAGCGGAACGAGACGGAGACGCTGATCACGCCCGACAAATACAGCATCGACTATGTGGGGCATTTGGGCCGGAAGGCGCTCTGCTTGGGACTGGTCATGCGGGACTACGGCGTGTACGAGCACCCCACATTCTTTGTGGTGGACGAAAAGGGCGAGGAAAATCTGGGCCGCTATGACCGCCGGGTCAACTCCGAGGTGGTCACCGACTGCTTCTCCGGCGCCGTCACAGGACAGAGAATGGTGGGTGAGACGCTGTATTTCCTCAACACGGACGGCGTGGGTTCTGGCTTGTGTGTGTGGACGCGGGAGACCGGTGTGCAGACGCTCTTCGGCGGCGACGACTACCTTATTGATTTCGATACCAAGGACGGAAAGAGGTTTCTCTTCTCTGCGGCTGTGGGTCTGAAGCTCCCGGAGGTGTACCTTTGGGATGGCGGCCAACTGGAGCAGCTGACGGATTTCAACGGGTCTGCACTGGAGGGCGTGACCATTTCCGTACCCGAGCGGCTTACCTTTACCAATACCGACGGCGTGGATATCGACGGCTTCGTGATGAAGCCGGTGGGATACGAGCCGGGCAAACGATATCCGGGCATCCTTCATATTCACGGCGGGCCGAAGATGGTATTTGGCCCGGGCTTCCACCATGAGATGCAGCTTTGGGCGGCCTCCGGCTTTTTCGTATGCTACTGCAACCCCAGAGGAAGCTGCGGCAAGGGAAATGCCTTTGCCGATCTTCAGGGTAAGTACGGAGAGGTGGACTTCCGGGATCTGATGGAGTTCACGGATGAGGTTCTGCGGAGGTATCCCGAAATAGACGCAGATCGGATGGGCGTTGCCGGCGGTTCCTATGGCGGCTTTATGACCAACTGGGTCATTGGTCACACGGATCGTTTCCGCTGTGCCGTGTCCCAGCGGAGCATTGCCAACTATGTGGGGGATTATCTCCTCTCGGATATCGGCTACTATTATGTGCCTGACCAGCAGCTTGGCACCATTTGGGAGCATCCGGAGCGTTTGTGGAAGGCGTCGCCCCTTACCTATGCCGACCGTGTTAAGACGCCCACACTCTTTATTCACGCAGATAAGGATTACCGCTGTACGCTGGCCAACGGTCTGGAAATGTTCGCAGCGCTCAAGCTCCATGGTGTGGAGAGCAAGCTGTGCATGTTCTACGGTGAGAACCACGGCCTGAGCCGAGAGGGAAAGCCCTCCAACCGCATCAGCCGACTCAGCGAGATCCTGCGCTGGATGGATGAGCACCTGAAGGAAGAATAAGGGAGCGCCAACCGGCGGGTTCTGGCAGAGTGTGTGCCGGAGCATTTGCCGCGCTTAAAGCTGCATCCCTTGGAAGCTGTCTTTTTTACATGGCGATTTCAGCGGATAGCGGCCACAGCGCCGCGTCATACAGGTATCGCGGAAGCATTACGCCGAGAGCCCGCCTTCTTGAGAAGGGGGGCTCTCGGCGTAAATAAATGTGCGAAACAGGACGCTTTACTTTTTGTCGAACAGGATGAACAGCGGGCTGGACAGGCGTGGGTCCCGTCAAGATTTATGCGCAAAATTATTTGCAGGCTCCGACTGAATGAAGTCAGCCGGTAATAGAGGCGTCATCCAGAGCCGCCTCCAAATGCTTCATGTTCATGCATTTCTTATTGCCCCACTGGGTGCCAGCCACATGGCGAAGCCTCGCACAGACCAGCATCAGAGCTGAATTGCCATCAGGGAACGTCCCCACCACGCGGGTGCGCCGACGGATCTCACGGTTCAGCCGCTCAATCACGTTGTTGGTGCGAATGCGGGTCCAGTGTTCGCTGGGAAAGTCACAGTAGGTCAGCGTTTCCTCGATGCCGTCCTCGACCTTCTTTGCCGCCTCCTTCAGCTTCATGGAACGTAGTTCCTCCAGCACGGCTTTCGCCTTCTCGCGGGACGCCTTTTTGCTCTCCTGGGCGTGGATCGACTTGAGCATTTTCGCCACAATTTTGACCTTGGGTTTAGGCACAACAGAGAACACATTGCGGTAAAAATGCACCGTGCAGCGCCGGTATTTGGCGTCCGGAAACACCTCGCCCACGGCCTCCAGCATCCCCATGCACTTGTCCCCGACGATGAGCTTTACGCCGTCCAAGCCGCGTCCGCGAAGCCACTGAAAGAAATTGACCCAGCTGGCCTTGTCCTCTTTCATGCCCTCGGCAGCGCCTAAAACCTCACGAAAACCGTCCTCATTTACGGCGATCGCCACTAAAACAGCAACATTTTCGTACTCTCCGCCCCAGTTGCGGCGCAGGTAGATGCCGTCCACGTAGACATACGGATAGCGCCCGCCCCGCAAGGGGCGGTTCCGCCAGTCCTCGATGTGGACGTAGGCTTTCTTGTTCAGCTCGCTGATGGTGGCGGGCGAGACCTTGCTGCCCCACAGTGCCTCCGTGATGTCCTCCACCCGGCGCACGGAAACGCCTGCCAGGTACATCTCGATGAGGGCTTCCTCCACGCTGCTCTCCCGGCGGCGATACCGCACGAAAGGCCGTTACTACGAGGCCACCAAACGGTTCTGCGCCTACCTCGCAACTTACTACCATCTCCAAAAGCTGGAGAACGTCAGCGGCAAGCATCTAGTAAGCTACGTTCTCTATCTACAAGAGTAAGGCAAATCCGCCAGCACCATCAAGACCGACCTCTCCGCTATCCGTTTTTCCATGATAAGATGTCCCATCCCCGTTATGCGCTGCCGGGCAACGAGGAACTAGGCGTTGCTTTGGAACGCCGCCGCTTCGGGCAGCAGGATCGTACATGGACGAACTCGGAGTTCGGCAAGCTGATCGGCCGAGCCATGGCGGAGGAGCGGGAGGACTACATCCTCGCCCTGTATCTGGCCCGCTATGCCGGTCTGCGTATCCACGAGTGCTTTCGCATGGACACCGCCGCGGCGGAGCGTGCGCTGCGCGAAAACGCCCTCACCGTAAAGGGCAAGGGCGGCAAGGTGCGTATTGTTCCCATCGAGGACGACCGTATCACGATGATGCTAGAACGGCTGCTGGACAAAACGGAGCGCGGACACAAGCTGCTGGTGCCGGATGGCATCCCCACCGACCGGGCCATCAATGGCATGCAGCAGTTTATCCTCCGCAACCGTGACGCCATCTGCGACCCCACCGCACCGGCCAGGCGCATTACCTTCCATGGACTGCGGCACACCTACGCCGCCGAAAAGTACACATCCCTCATCAACGGCGGCATGACGCCTTTGGATGCCCATTTTACCGCCTCCCGTCTGCTGGGGCACGAGCGGCCCGATGTAACGGACATCTATCTGGCATCCGTAAAGGGAGGCGCTGCCCATGGAGAATAAGTATCGTGACCTGCATGAGCTGCCCGTGACACTGCGGGTGGAGGACTTGAGGCCCATTCTCGGCATCGGGCGCAACACCGCCTATGAACTGATCCGCAGCGGCCAGATACGAAGCGTCCACATTGGTAGGCAGACCGGATCATCAACCTCGCTGGTACTAAAGGCTCCAAAAACGGAAAGCAGTGTGCGGAAGGTATTTCTGCCGAAAACCGTTTCGATGGCGCTCACAGAGGAGAAAGATAGGCAGCAGAGGGCAAAAGAAATGCTGGACAGCGATTATCAGGACTTTGGCCTTGTGATTGCCCATGAGGACGAACGTCCCTACGAGGAAAGGCAGATTGCCTTTCTGCTCCGCAAGCTGACCGATGCCACAGGACTGCCGCCGGTAGTTTTTCACAGTCTGCGGCATTGCAGCGCCTCGCTGAAGCTGCAAATCGGCGGCGGAAACATCAAGGCGGTGCAGGGCGATACTGGCCACGCACAATCCCGTATGGTAACAGATCTGTACGCCCATACCAACAACGAGGAGCGCCGCCGGTTGGCGGAGAAAGGTAGAGGCGGATTTCTTCCAGAAACGGGCTGATGTGCCGCCTGCTGCAAGAAAATCCCGACATTGCCAAATTGATCATTGCAACGCTGCAAAAACAGACGCAGCAATAGCTTGTTGGAAGATCTGTTGGAAAGTCCAACGAAACTTAGAAACGATAAAACAAAACAAACCCTGTAACCGTTGTGGTTACAGAGTTTGCGTGGAGCTGCTGGGCGGATTCGAACCGCCGACCTCATCCTTACCAAGGATGCGCTCTACCGACTGAGCTACAGCAGCATATGGCGACCAAGATGGGGCTCGAACCCACGACCTCCAGCGTGACAGGCTGGCGTT
>ERZ825324.1645-NODE-1645-length-26134-cov-3.641666_pt1 | contig 26134 bp, 18 predicted proteins | sample MGYA00519859_ERZ825324 | MGnify/ENA primary metagenome ERZ825324 (study PRJEB31778, sample SAMEA3449198) | human gut metagenome | biome: human gut; feature: human-associated habitat; material: faeces | place: United Kingdom | collected 2010/2012 ... | reverse complement strand
CGAGATAGCTCAGTTGGCTAGAGCATGCGGTTCATACCCGCAGTGTCGAGGGTTCAAATCCCCCTCCCGCTACTAACCTTTAATCGTCATGATATCATGGCGATTTTTTTTGTAGCAGTGTGATGGTATTTGAATAAACCGGCATATTGATGCCGGTTCATGTGGTCATCATAACGATAGAAAAATATGAGTGAATGAAAAAATAAGGAGAAATCAAATATGCGAGTTGGAATGGGCTATGATGTTCATAAATTAGTAGAAGACAGAAAGTTGATCCTTGGCGGAGTGGAGATTCCATACGAGAAAGGACTGCTTGGGCATTCAGATGCAGATGTTCTGCTTCATGCGATCATGGATGCGCTTCTCGGTGCTGCGGCATTGGGAGATATCGGCAGGCATTTTCCGGATACAGATGACCGTTATAAGGGGGCAGACAGCATGGTGCTGTTAAAGAAAGTGAAGAAGCTTCTGGATGAGAAATTTTTCTTTATAGAGAATATAGATGCGACAGTGATCGCACAGCAGCCGAAGCTTGCCCCATATATAGAAGATATGAGAAAGAATATTGCAGAATGTCTGGAACTTCCGGTGAACAGGGTGAATGTGAAGGCTACGACAGAGGAAAAGCTGGGATTTACCGGAGCGGGTCTTGGAATCAGTTCACAGGCTGTCTGTCTGTTAGAGACTGTCGGGAACTATGATTATGATGTTATGGGAATGAACCAGGGAGGCTGCGCCGGCTGTCAGGGCTGTCCGGTCAGATAGTAGGTAGTTTAGGGTATGAATGAAGAAAGATGCGATCAGATGGATTGCAAAACGTTTGATTCGATCAGGATAGAAACTGCCGGAGCGGAAGATATGAACGAGATCCGTAAGCTCTGGAAACAGTCATTTGACGATCAGGATGCATATATGGATTATTATTTTTCAAATGTGGCAACAAGGAATCATATCTTTGTGGCAAAGACTGACTCCAAGATTATTTCTATGGTGCATTTGAATTCATATACTCTTGCTGAGACGACAGCAGGAGCAACCACATATAAAAAGGGTGGATATATCGTTGGCGTTGCGACCGAGCCTGAGTTCCGAAGACATGGAATCATGTCGATATTAATGAAGCATGTGCTTGCATATGCGGCTGAGAATGATTACGATTATATTTATCTGATGCCGGAGAAAGAGATCTATTATAAAGGTCTGGGATTTGCTCCGGTAGTAGAAAGCGGCTTTTATAATATAACCGATCTGAAACCTGAGAAGAATGATTATGAGCTTTGTGGGTTGGAAGATATAACAGATGAACAGTTGCAGAGTTTTTCTGAAAAACTGTCACAACGCTATGATCTCTTTGTACCACGAACCAGAGCCTACCTGGAAGATCTTGGAATGGAATGTCAGTCTCTGTTCGGTGATGTATATATTATAAAGGATGAGAATGAGATAGCGGCGGTATATGGAACCATGTATGAGGGGGATCGCGCAGAGATCGTTCAGTATTGTACAGTTACCGGATCGCTTGATCCGTTGTTATATGGAATTTGTGAGAGTGATATTCCTGTATTTTCTAAGGTTGAATTGTTTGGAACATATACAGATCATAAGATGATAAAGAAAGGCCATGGGATCATGTTTTATGAGCCGTATACGGAGTACACAGAATTATATAGAAAATCAGATCGTATTTTCATAAATGAAGTGGTTTAAAAAAATATGGATACCATGTATAATAGTTGTAGTATGTATATACAAAAAGGAGAAATAAAATGACAACAGATGGATATGTAGAACATATAGTGAAAACAAAGACTTCTGCCGGAATCATGGCATTGATCGTACTTGGAGCAATTATCACCGTGGTGGGAGCATTTTTTATGTTCTTTGTACCGGGAGGCACAATCTTTGGACTTCCGCTTGCGGTTGTTGGTGTAATTATATTTTCATTTGCAATCAATCGAAAAGAGTGTGAGTTTGAATATTTGTTCGTAAATGATGATGTTGAGGTTGCAAGGATCACCGCAAAGAGCAGCAGAAAACAGGTGTATCATTTTGAAGGCGGAGAAGTAAAACAGATCACGACTGTAGATTCAATCTATAGGGATAATGAGCATCAGGCAAATTCCGGTATTAAAACGATGAATTTCACTTCAAAGGATAAGAACACAGAGAATCCTGTTTATTCTTTCATTCTGAATAAGAATAACCGCACAGAGGAAGTCCTGTTAGAGCTTGATGCAAAGACGATTGAACATGTAAAACAATTTTTCAAAGGAAAAATCCGGGAATAGAGAAAGTCAGGAACGGACACATATTTATAAGCAGAAAGACAGATACTATAAAAGAGGTGCTTGCGATGAAAATTACTTTTTTTAAATATCTGTCTTTGTTTTTGACCGGAGGAATGGTATATTATTTTCTTGAAATATTTACCAGAGATTATTCTCATTATTCCATGATAATCTGTGGGGGGCTGTGTATGATTGCATGCGGAGGTTTGAATCAGATGTTCCCGAGAATGCCGATCTCGTTACAGATGTTTTTATCGGCAGAGATCATAACATTGTTGGAATTTATTACCGGAGTTATAGTAAATCTGATCTTTCATGTCGGAGTATGGGATTATTCATATCTGCCATATAATGTGATGGGGCAGATATGTCTGCCATATTCTGTGTTGTGGATGTTCCTTTCATTGATCATAATATTTGTGGATGATGGAATCAGGCATTTTCTGTTTGGAGAAGAATTGCCGGAGTACAGATTGTTTTAAATATAAATACAAAGCGATTTTTTTGTTGTTGAAGCAGCTGCGACGTTTAGAGTAATAAAAAAAGCTTATAACAGATTCGGCCTGAAATCCGGACTTCTGATGATAAGCTTCTTTTATGTGGTGTGAAATTAAATACGAAACTATGGCTGAAGAGGAGTCATCTTAAGTCCTTTATACAATTTGGTATAAAGACTTCTTTCATCGGAGTAAAGCATGATTCCCCGTGCACCATCTTTAACAATGTAGGCGTATTTATTCTTCTGTACATTCATGTACAAAACTTCCTCCACATTCAGTTCTTTGGCTTTCACTTTTGCAACGCTGACACTTACCGGCTGTAATTTGTATTTTTTGATTGCCTGTTCAACTGTCATGATAAACACCTCCATCATATAGTATGTCTATGTTTGTTTGAATATAGTATATTGTATAGATAGCACAAAGTCAACTGTAAATAATGCACAAAAAGGCAAAAAAAGGGAAAAACTTCCGTTATTTTTGATAAAAAAGGAGAGATAAATAGTGAAAAATGCAAACTATTATACTATGATGGAAGAAGAATTGAAGAAAATATCGGATTCCGGCAGTAAAAAGAAGCTATTGCTTCATTGCTGCTGTGCCCCGTGTTCCAGTCATTGCCTGGAAGTTCTGACCGATTATTTTGATATTACTGCTTATTTTTATAATCCGAATATCACAAGTGATGAAGAATACGAGAAACGCTGGAATGAATTAAAACGCTTTGTTCATGAAGTATATCAGGAGAATGGGGTGGAGTCATATCTGGAAGAGCATGAGAGCGAACGGTTTCTTGAAATGGCAAAAGGAATGGAAGAGGAACCGGAACGTGGAATCCGGTGCTATGCCTGTTATAAGCTTCGTCTGGATAAAAGTGCAGCATTTGCAAAGAAGCATGGATTTGATTATTTTACTACGACACTGTCGATCAGCCCGCATAAAAATGCAGACTGGCTCAATGAGATCGGAGAAGAACTGGGTGAGCGGTATGGTATAACATTTTTGCATAGTGATTTTAAGAAGAAAAATGGATATAAACATTCGATCGAGCTTTCAAAGGAATATAATTTATATAGACAGAACTTCTGCGGCTGTGAATTCAGCAGAAGAGTGTAAGAAGCAACTGAAAAAATGAAGCAGGAAGCTGCTCAGAAATAAGTTGACGAATTTCGATGAAAAAGTGTTGTCTAACAATAACAAATGTGTTAGAATTGACAAAACTAGAAAAAAGAGGCAGATGAGGATCTTTGTATGTGTGCACAGATTCTCTGTTCACTCTTTTTTTTTGAGCAAAAATAGAAAAAAGAAGAAAGGAATTGTATTATGAAAGCTTTTTTGATACTTGAAGATGGACATGTATTTGAAGGCATCAGTATTGGAGCAACCGATGAGATCATAAGCGAAATTGTTTTCAATACGTCTATGACAGGTTACTTAGAGGTGTTGACAGACCCATCCTATGCCGGGCAGGCAGTTTGTATGACATATCCGTTGATTGGTAATTATGGTGTATGTCTGGAAGATATGGAGGCTGATAAACCATGGCAGTCAGGATTTATTGTAAGAGAGATTGCGAAGAAGCCAAGTAACTTTAGAAGTGAACAGAGTATTAACCAGTTCCTTATTAATAACAATATAACAGGTATCGAGGGAGTTGATACCAGAGCCTTGACCAAGATCCTCAGAAATCAGGGTACAATGAAGGGCATGATCACAACAAATGCTTCTTATGACCTTGAAGATTGTCTGAAGCGGATCAAAGCATGGGAGATGGGACATGTTGTTCTTGATGTTACATGCAAAGAAAAGAAAGTTTATCCGGGAGATGGCTACAAGGTAGCTGTGATCGATCTCGGCGTTAAGAGAAATATTATCAAATCTTTATTAAAGAGAGGTTGTCAGGTTACTGTATATCCTGCTGAGACGCCTGCGGAGGAGATCATCGCAGATGCACCGGACGGCATCATGTTAACAAACGGACCTGGAGATCCAAAGGATTGTAAGGTTACGATCAAAGAAGTGAAAAAACTTTTCGATACAGATATTCCTATTTTTGCAATATGTCTTGGACATCAGCTGCTTGCACTTGCAAATGGCGGCGATACCGTAAAGATGAAATACGGTCACAGAGGTGCGAACCATCCTGTAAAAGATTTAAAGACCGGAAAGGTTTATATTTCAACTCAGAATCATGGATATATGGTAAAAGAAGAGAGCCTTGACAGAAAGGTTGCCGAGGTCAGCTTTATCAATGTAAATGATGGTACAGTAGAAGGTGTTCATTACCTTGGTAAGAATGCACAGACCGTACAGTTCCATCCGGAAGCATGTGCCGGTCCTCTTGATACAGACTTCTTGTTTGATGTATTTATGAATATGATGGAGGTGTCTAAGTAATGCCAAAGAATCCGAATATTAAAAAAGTTGTTGTAATTGGCTCCGGTCCTATCGTAATCGGACAGGCTGCAGAATTTGACTATGCCGGTACACAGGCTTGTCGTTCATTAAAAGAAGAAGGCCTTTGCGTTGTCCTGATCAACTCCAATCCGGCTACGATCATGACAGATAAGGATATCGCAGATAAGGTATACATTGAGCCATTAACAGCCGATGTAGTAAAAGCAGTGATCGAGAAGGAAAAACCGGACAGCCTTCTGCCTACACTGGGTGGTCAGGCAGCTTTAAATATCGCAATGGAACTGGAAGAGTCCGGTTTCTTAAGAGAACATGATGTTATGTTGATCGGTACATCTTCTTCAACAATCAAAAAAGCAGAGGATAGACTGGAATTCAAGAAAACCATGGAGAAGATCCATGAGCCTGTAGCACCATCTGAGGTTGTTACAACGGTAAAAGCCGGTCTGGAATTTGTTAAGAAGATAGGATATCCGGTTGTACTCCGTCCGGCATATACCCTCGGCGGAAGCGGCGGTGGTATCGCTGAGAATGAAGAAGAGTTTGTCGAGATCCTGATGAATGGTCTGAGACTTAGTCGTGTCGGTCAGGTTCTGGTAGAGCGTTGTATCGCAGGCTGGAAAGAGATCGAATACGAAGTAATGCGTGATGCAAATGGTACCTGTATTACAGTTTGTAATATGGAGAATCTGGATCCGGTCGGTGTCCATACCGGTGACTCTATCGTAGTAGCACCATCCCAGACATTGGGTGATAAAGAGTATCAGATGCTTCGTACATCTGCATTAAATATTATTTCTGAATTAAATATCCGTGGTGGCTGTAATGTACAGTTTGCATTACATCCAACTACATTTGAATATTGTGTAATCGAAGTAAATCCTCGTGTAAGCCGTTCGTCGGCACTTGCATCCAAGGCAACCGGTTATCCGATCGCCAAGGTTTCTGCAAAGATCGCACTTGGTTATAATCTGGATGAGATCCAGAATGCAATTACCAAGAAGACGTTTGCAAGCTTTGAGCCTGCACTGGACTATGTTGTTGTTAAGATTCCTAGACTTCCGTTTGATAAGTTCATCAAGGCAGATCATGATCTGACAACACAGATGAAGGCAACCGGTGAGGTTATGAGTATCTGCACAAACTTTGAGGGCGCATTGATGAAAGCAATCCGTTCTCTGGAACAGCATGTAGATGGTCTTCATTCCAGCAGATATAAGAATATGTCTGACAGTGATATCTTAAAGCTTCTGCATCATGTAGATGACAGACGTATCTTTGTTATCGCTGAGGCACTTCGCCGTGGCATTACACAGGAAGCAATTCACGATATCACAAAGATTGATCTTTGGTTCATTGATAAGATCAACAATCTGGTTGACTATGAACAGGAGATCCGTGATTCCAAGGGAGATATCTCCAAGGAACTGATGAAGGAGATCAAGCGTGTAGAATTCCCGGATAAGGTAATCGCACAGCTTACAGGAAAGACAACAAAAGAGATCAAAGAGCTGCGGTATGGCTATGGTATCCGTGCATCTTTCAAGATGGTTGATACCTGTGCTGCAGAGTTTGAAGCATCTACACCATACTATTATTCCTGCTTCGACGGTGAGAATGAAGTAGAGGAAGATCATTCCGTAAAGAAGGTTATGGTTCTTGGTTCCGGTCCTATTCGTATCGGACAGGGTATCGAATTCGATTACTGCTCCGTACACAGTACATGGGCATTTGAGAGAAAGGGATACCAGACCATTATCGTAAATAATAATCCTGAGACAGTCAGTACAGATTTTGATATTGCAAATAAGCTGTATTTCGAGCCACTGACAGCAGAGGATGTAGAAGCAATTGTAGATCTGGAAAGACCGGATGGTGCGGTTGTTCAGTTCGGCGGACAGACAGCGATCAAGCTGACGGAAGCACTGATGGAGATGGGTGTTCCGATCCTTGGTACAAGTGCAGAGAATGTAGATGCCGCTGAGGATAGAGAATTATTCGATGAGATCCTTGAGAAGTGCTGTATCCCAAGACCTGCCGGAAAAACGGTATTTACCAGAGATGAAGCCTTAGAGGCAGCCAATGAACTCGGTTATCCGGTTCTGGTAAGACCTTCTTATGTATTAGGCGGACAGGGAATGCAGATCGCGATCTCTGATAAAGATATTATTGAATTTATGGATATCATCAACAGACATGTTCAGGAGCATCCTGTTCTGGTTGATAAATATATCATGGGTAAGGAAGTAGAAGTAGATGCCGTATGTGATGGAGAAGATATCCTGATCCCTGGTATCATGGAGCATGTAGAGAGAGCCGGTATCCATTCCGGTGATAGTATCTCTGTATATCCTGCACAGACGCTTTCACCAAAGATCAAACGTGTAATTGAAGATTATACAAGAAAGCTTGCAAACAGCCTTCATGTAATCGGTCTGATCAATATACAGTTTATCGCATACAATGATGAAGTATATGTAATTGAGGTAAATCCTCGTTCCAGCCGTACTGTTCCATATATCAGCAAGGTTACTGGTATTCCAATCGTAGATCTTGCAACCCGTGTTATCACAGGCGAGAAGATCAAGGATATGGGATATAAGCCGGGACTTCAGCCGGAAGCAGAATACTTTGCGATCAAGATGCCAGTATTCTCATTTGAGAAGATCCGTGGAGCCGAGATCAGTCTGGGACCGGAAATGAAATCAACAGGTGAATGTCTTGGTATCTCCAAGGACTACAACGAAGCCCTTTACAAGGCGTTCCTTGGCGCAGGTGTAAATCTTCCAAAGACAAAGAAGATGATTCTTACAGTTAAGGATGCAGATAAGATGGATGCAGTAGAAATCGGCAGACGTTTTGCGGCTCTTGGTTATGAGATCTTCTCTACAAAGAGCACATGCAGAATCCTGAATGAGAATGGAGTGCCTGCTGAACTGATCAACAAAGTAGAGGAACCATCACCAAACCTGTTGGATCTGATCTTAAGTCATGAGATCGATCTGATCATCGATACTCCGTCACAGGGTGTTGAACGAAGCAAGGATGGTTTCGTGATCAGACGTCATGCAGTTGAAACCGGTGTTACCTGTCTTACAAGCCTTGATACAGCAAATGCACTGCTTACAAGTTTGGAGTCATCCGCAAATAGACGATTATCACTGGTTGACATCAGCGAATTATAAGTATAATATGATACAACCTGACAAAACAGGCTGCTGCATTTTGCAGCAGGCTGTTTTGTGTTCTTAATAGGAGGTGGAATATGCATAACATTCCAAGAGATGAGGTGTTTGTGATCGGACATAAGAATCCGGATACGGATTCGATTTGTTCAGCAATCGCGTATGCAGATCTTAAGAATCAGTCAGAAAATAAATACATTCCCAAAAGAGCGGGTAATATCAATAAAGAAACAGAATTTGTATTAAATTATTTTGATGTGGAAGTGCCGGAGTTGATCAAAAACGTGGACACCCAGTTGAGTGATATTTCTTACCGACTCGTTTCCGGTGTACCGGGTGATACAACAATGAAGAAGGCATTTGAGATCATGCAGAAGAATGATGCAACGACGTTGCCGGTTGTGGAGAACGGAAAGATTCGTGGAATATTAACTGTTGGAGATATTGCAGAAGCTTATATGTTGAATTCGGAAGACGATATTTTGTATAAAGCGAGAACCAGGTGCCGACATATCATGGAGACGATCGATGGTGAGATGGTCTGTGGAAATCCGCATAGTTATATTACGAAAGGAAAAGTTATCATAGGCGCGGCACATGTGGAGCTTATGGAGCATTTTGTAAAGCCGGACGACATTGTTATCTTAAGTGACCGGAAGGAATCTCAGCTAATGGCTATCGAAAAAGGAGCAGGTATGCTGATCCTTTGTCTGGTGGATAAGGTGGATGACGATGTTGTGAAGCTTGCGGCATTTAAGGGCTGTTCGATCATCACATCTCAGAATGATACTTATAAGGTGGCCAGACTGATCGGTCAGAGTATACCGGTAAGGTTCTTTATGGTTCGTGATAATATAATGACGTTTAACGAGGATGATTCGGTTGAAACGATAAAAAGTGTTATGTCGAAGACGAGAGTTCGTTATTTCCCTGTTGTAGATAAGAGTGGAAATTATCTGGGACTGGTTTCCAGACGTAACTATATCAATGCCAGAAAAAAACAGGTGATCCTGGTCGATCATAATGAACGTACACAGTCGGTTGATAATATCGACAAGGCAGAGATCCGGGAGATCATCGATCATCATAGAATTGCAAATGTAGAAACGCTTGCACCGGTTTATTTCAGAAATCAGCCGGTTGGCTGTACATCTACGATCATATATCAGATGTACAGAGAGCAGAACATTATACCGGATAAGAAGATTGCAGGATTGATGTGTGCGGCTATTTTATCAGATACGCTGCTGTTTAAATCACCGACCTGTACCTGTGAGGATAAGAATGCAGCATATGCACTGGCGCAACTTGCCGAGATTAATGTAAATGATTTCGCAATGGAGATGTTTGATGCCGGAAGTAATCTGAAGGGAAAGACAATCGATGAGATTCTGCATCAGGATTATAAGAAATTTGAGATCGACGGACGTACCTTTGCGATAGGACAGATCACATCGATCAATACCAGAGAGATTGAACAGATACAGAAGAGTATGTACGAGTATCTGACCGATTATACAGAAAATGGATGTGATGTATTTTTGTTTGTAATGACAAGCATCTTAGACGATAGTTCCGGAATGTTGGCATTTGGAGATGAGGCAGAGGAGATCTGTTCCCGTGCATTCCAGACGGAATTTGTCGATCATTATGCATATCTGGAAGGCGTGGTTTCCAGAAAGAAGCAGATCGTTCCGGCACTTGTCCGTGCCGTACAGGAACTCGATCAGCCGGAATAGAACAAAGGCAGAAAGGCAGATGTACAATGAAGAAATATCAGGCAGTTATATTTGATTTGGATGGAACACTTTTAAATACATTAGAGGATCTGGCAGACAGTACAAATTACGCACTTCGTCAGATGAATTATCCGGAACGGACAATCGATGAGGTCCGCCGCTTTGTAGGGAATGGCGTAGAGAAGCTGATGGAGCGTGCAGTTCCGACGGGAACTTCAGAGGACGATACATTAAAAGCACTCGCGATATTCAAGGAACATTATTCAAAGAATATGTTGAATAAGACAGGCCCTTACGAGGGAGTTGTCGATGTGCTTAAGGCGTTAAAAGAAAAAGAAATACCGGTAGGTATCGTATCGAACAAATTTGATGCTGCAGTGAAGGGACTGAGGGATCAGTTCTTTGGTGCATATATAAGTACAGCGATCGGAGAGTCTGCAAATGTAGCAAAGAAACCGGCACCGGACACTTGCATAGAAGCAATGAAGGAAATGCAGATTGGACGGGAAGGCACAGTCTATGTTGGAGATTCAGATGTGGATATCATGACCGCAAAGAACAGCGGACTGGAATGTATCTCTGTTACCTGGGGCTTTCGTGATGAAGAATTCCTGTTAGAACATGGTGCTACCCAGATCATCCATAAGCCGGAGAAGCTGCTCGAATTTTTTTAAACAGTAAAGCTGCTGTCTGATCGATATGGAAGTTGTATATGGAAGATATATAATATGGAGATGGACATGAACATGGCAGTTTAATGTATAAGGAATATGTAAGATGAATATATATACAGCAAATCAATATATAAAGGATACCTTCGGGGAGAAATTATACAAGCTGTCATTAAATGCTGGAACCACCTGCCCGAACCGGGATGGAACGGCAGGAATTGGCGGTTGTATCTTTTGCAGTAGTCTAGGATCGGGTGATTTCAGTCCAAAAGCGGATATGGACATAGATCAACAGATCGAACAGGCAAAACAGCTGGTTGCTTCGAAGTTCAAAGGTAAACATTATATTGCATATTTTCAGTCATTTACGAATACTTATGGTGATATCGACCGTTTGCGGGATATTTATAGAAATGCAGCGATGCGGTCAGACATTGCAGTTATTTCAATTGCAACCAGACCGGATTGCCTGGGAAATCAGGTGATCGATATGCTGCGTGATATACAGAGAATCAAGCCGGTGTGGGTAGAACTCGGACTTCAGACGATCCATGAGGAAACGGCAAAGCTTATTAATCGCGGATATCCGCTTTCGGTATATGACGAGGCAGTAAAAAAACTCTGTGATCTTGGTGTACATGTGATCGTACATATGATATTGGGACTTCCGGGAGAGACACAGAGAGATATGATCGAAACAGCAGAGTATATAGGAAAGAGCGGTGCACAGGGCATAAAGCTACAACTACTTCATGTCCTTAAAGGAACCAACCTTGCTGAATTGTATCAGAATGGAGAATGTTCTGTTTTGTCGCTGGAAGATTATACAGAATGTGTTGTTTCGTGTCTGAAGGTACTGCCGCCGGATATGGTGATCCATCGCCTGACCGGAGACGGACCGAAGAAACTATTGATCGCACCGCTTTGGAGCGCAGATAAGAAAAAAGTAATGAATACGATAAATGCAGCAGTCAGACAGCTATAAAACAGATCTGACTGCTGTTTTTTTAGTTGTTGTTTTTTCTGGATTCATTCTGATTACAGATATTTGCGGCATGAAGAAAACGGGTGACGGCATCCTTGTAATTTTTAGACAGACGATCATACTCTTTAAATACATGAAAAAAATCCCAGTCAAATATATTGTCAAAGGTAAATAACTGAAAAAGGTTCTCATTTTTAATGTTTTCCAGAGATGCAAGATCAATACAGATTAGAAATACAAGAAACTGAATATTGATATGATAGTAATTTGATGCATAAAAAATTGTTTTTATATCGGGTATAGAACTGCCACGTTCGTATTGGGAATAGGCAGATTGGGATATTTTTAATTCTTCGGCTGCTTCACGCATGGATAAGGTTTTGCTTTTTCGAAGGGATAACAGTGCACTGCCTATATTGGTTCGGATAACGGATGTCATATATTCTTTTTCTCCTTTTCGTTTTTCTCATTACAGTATAATTGTACATAGGTTTTTAGTAGCTCCAACTCCCATGTTGGGACTTCCTTCAACTGATTGATAAGATCAGTAATTGTTTCTTTGCGAACAGGAACAGCCTGATATGCAGATGGATCACTGACTGCTTCAATCAGATTGTAATTGTCCTGTTCTGCGTTTTTTAATGACATGGAATAGGCGAACAGGAAGTCGTGGTCGAGAATCTTCGATAATTTGGCTATATGTTCGATACCGGGAAGTATCCGCCCTGATTCATAATTAGCATATCCGGATCGCGAGATTGAGAGCTGCTCGGCGACCTCTGCCTGCGTCATTTGTTTTTTCTCACGGAAGTAACGTAGAAGCTTAGGTGATGGATAATTTTCATTTGGCATTTGTGTAAGTCTCCTTTCATTTCTTTGCAACATCATACACGATTTGCAGAAAAAAAGTGCCGAAATGTAATAAATGGTAGTGTTTCATGTAATAAGTTGCGTTTTTTCGGTTGATACGATACAATTACAGAAGCTTTATTTATGAAAAAAACGGAGGTATAAAATGAGTCGTGCGGATGATATTTTTATAGAAATGTGTAGATCAATCATAGAAAACGGATATAGTACAGAGGGAGAAAAAGTCCGCCCTAAGTGGGAGGATGGAACAAGTGCTTACACGATCAAAAAGTTTGGCGTCGTAAACCGCTATGATCTGTCAAAGGAATTTCCGGCAATTACACTTCGAAAGACATATATTAAGTCTGCTATAGATGAGATACTGTGGATCTGGCAGAAAAAATCCAATAATGTACATGATCTGAAAAGTCATATCTGGGATAGCTGGGCAGATGAAGATGGTTCGATCGGAAAAGCTTACGGATATCAGATGGGTGTAAAACACCAGTACAAAGAAGGTATGTTTGACCAGGTGGATCGCTTGATTTATGATCTGAAACATAATCCATACAGTCGTCGTATGATGACAAATATGTATGTACACGAGGATCTTCATGAGATGAATCTGTATCCGTGTGCTTATGGGATGACATTTAATGTAACAGGAGATCGCCTGAATGCTATATTGAATCAGAGATCACAGGATGTACTTGCGGCAAATAATTGGAATGTTGTTCAGTATGCAGCACTGGTTTATATGATTGCACAGGTTACAGGGTTTAAACCGGGAGAACTGGTGCATGTAATTGCAGATGCACATATTTATGACAGACACATTCCGATCGTAAAAGAGCTGATATCCAGAGAAACCTATCCTGCACCAAAGTTTACCATGAATCCGGATATAAAAGATTTTTATCAGTTTACGTTGGATGATTTTACAATTGAAGATTATCAGACAGGACCACAAGTGAAGAATATTCCGATTGCAGTTTAAACAATATTTGTGGTTATTTGAGTAAAATTACTAAAAAAAGACATGATTTTAATATAAAATTCACAAAAAGTATTTGTCTATTCCGATATATTGTGATACAATTTTCATATATTTTTGGAGGTGCGTTACACATGGCAAATATTATGATTACATCAGGCACAAGTTTTGAAGGATATGAGATAACAGAATATGGTCCTTATAAATTTGTACAGACAATTTTAAGCTCTAATTTTTTAAAGGAGATCGGTGCATCTATTGCTGACATTGCAACAGACAGAAGCAGCATGTACCATGACAAGCTGGATGGAACAATGAAGGAAACCATCAAGTCATTTGAGGAAGTTGTCGGAAAGACAAATTACAATGCGGTCGTAGGCTTTAAAACAAATATAGTTGATTATTCATCTAATATTTCAGCGGTTATTGTTAGCGGTACACTTGTTTCGGTGAAAAAAGAGTACAAATCCGAATTTGATAAGAGCGATTTTGTAAGAAAAGAATTATATGTAAATAATTATTACGACAAGCTTGTACCGAGAGCCGTAAAAGTTATCCTTGCATCTGAAGGAAACGGAACCAAGATTTCGGCATGGTATAATAATTACAATATGGATGATGTCAAAGCAATCAAAGCAGACATTCAGTTTGTAAATATTTACGGTGATGAAATCACATTAACAGGTGTGGATTTTGTATTTGATAAAACAAATGTATCATTATTAAAATCTGATTATATAGAATGTAAACTTCCTGAAAAATACATAAAGATTATTACAAGTTGTAAAGTATATATTCAGAAATATGTAACTGCAAGAGGTGTATATTCATGCGGAGATGATCCGATCGATGTTGAAATGAGTACATTGAAGTATAAAGCACTTAAAGTTAAAAAAGGTCTTGATGCTGTATGTAATTATAAGTCGGATGGACTTGTATGGACCTGTAACTGCGGACATGTAAATGAAGGTGGCGCAGAGGAATGCGTGATCTGTGGCAGAAAACAGGATGAGATGAAGAACAGCATAACATTTAATTATGAGCCGATGTTGGAAGAAATGAAACAGAAAGAATATGTTATGGAGATCAAGGATGTCCTTATGAAGTATATTAAGGATATTGATTCAGGACTTCGTATGCAGTTATTGGAGATTATGGAATCCGGTATTCAGTATGAAAAAACACGCGGAGATATGAAGGAAACTGTAATTGAGAAGGTTGAGAATCTGTTCCTTGGATTGTAAAAATGCAACAATATATGTTACAGATCATTGAGCATCTGGGGGAAAAAGGATATAAAAAATTAAATCCTGACAGTAATAATGTATATGGCAGAGCGGAAGGCGATGCCATATACGTTATTGTGCTTGGAAATAGCAGAAATTTGAAAGCGGATAATCTTATAAAGTTTAATTCACAGATTAGAAATGATCTGGAAGAAACAGGAAAAAGAGTTATGATTTTGAACCTGCTACTTACCAAGGACGGAATATTTGATGACGACTTAAGTACGATCATTAAGAAGATGGACAATGTCTGGCTGTTCAGTGAGGATTATGGTAAATTATATATTTTTGAGAATCAACCGGCAGATTTTGACGGGTTACAGAGGATTCTTGAAAAAGAGATTTATGCGGAAAAAGACCACTGGCGTATCCGGTTAAAGAAAATATTTGGAGTGGTAACACCGATTCTGGTATTGCTCAATATTTTGGTATTCATAGTATATGTATATACCAGGGATGCTTACGGATATTCTTTTCTTGAAGAAATTCTGACAGATAATCTTCGGTATGTTCTTGTTGAAAAGCAGTATTACAGACTGCTAACCTCTATGTTTTTCCATTTTTCTCTGACACATCTTTTAAGCAATATGGTTGTATTGATTGCTCTTGGAGCAAGGGTAGAATATCTGCTGGGGAAAGTGAAGTATATATGCGTATATTTGTTCTGCGGCATTGTAGCATCTGTTTGTTCGATAGTCAGTTGTTATATGGGAAACTTTTACGAATATGCAGGAGGTGCATCGGGTGCAATCTGCGGCTTGATGGGTATATTGATTGTTTTTGCCTTTTTTGGTAAAGGAAAGATATCAGATATTTCATTAAAGGATCTTATTTTTTTATCCGTGATCACAATATTGAATGGATATGTTTCGGAAGGCATAGATAATGCAGCGCATATAGGCGGATTGATAGCTGGATTATTTACAGGATTGCTTTGTGCATATATATGCTCGAAGAAGCAAAACTCAGGTACATGACAGTTGTAAAAGATGGCCTGATGTGATAAAATTAGCTGATGAAAATTAGTTTAGGAGTATGATTGGATGGGTACTGGAATTAGCATGTCAAGTGTCAACAAAATAAAAGAACTTGCGGCAAGCGGGGATTATAGTCTTGCATTGGATATACTTGAACATCAGGATTTGACCAGATCGCTTTCACCTCAGTTTATCAAGATTTGTGGTGAAGTTTACTATGAAAACGGACGTTATTCGGAAGCCAGAGCTGCCCTTGTAAAAGCCCACTCCATGGCGCCTGTTGGAAATAAGATTATATATTCACTGATTAAAGTGTATTTATCTGAGGGGTTTTACACACTTGTAGACACATATTATGACATCTATAAATTTAATCAAGATGAAAAAGATGCAGGTACATATCGTATAGAATACATGATTGCAAAAGCAAAACGAAAATCGTTCAAAGAGCTGTATGGAATTCTTATTTCAGCAAATGAAGCCGAAACGGATGCAGCTTGGGATTTTGAGATGTTGTTATTGTATGCTGCAATGGGAAATATGGAGAAACTTCAGTCGGAGGCTGAAATTTTCTGCGCGACCTATAAAGGTTCCCCATATATTGAGAATGTGAACCGGCTTAGAGATAAATCATATGATGTAGAGAAAACTATATATTGTTATCCTGCATCAGAACAGGAGGATGATTCAAAAGAACAGGAAGAGATCAGAACATTTGAACAAAAGGTTTTGGAAGCTGATCACCTTCGTATGTTCCCGAAAGACCCTAAGATTACTTTGATGGTCGATGATCGTGAACCCATACCAAATTCTGTGAAGTTCAAACAGATGTTGCTTAAATCTAAAGAAAAGAAAGAATTAAAGAAACAGCAGAAGAAAGAACAACAGGAAAATGAGCAGTCAGAGGAAAAAAAGGATAAAGGAAAGAGATTTCATATAGGACGACTGTCAAAGAAAGAAGAGGCTGCGATTGAAGAGGTAATTGCTGAAACAGAGAAGCTGCAACCGGACAAAGACAAATTACTAGATGAAGTAATGGCGGTAGAAGAGAATATAGATTCGACTCAGAGTGAAGATATAATGAAAGAGCCGGAAGAGCCGGAGACCGCTTCGATTGTTAGCGAAGAAAAGAATCTGGATCAGATATCAGAAGAATCATTCGATGAAAGTCTGGATGATTTTGATACTTCGGATATTACAGATGATTTCGATACAGTATTGATGGTTGACCCGGATGCGCTTGAACAAAGCGAGCCGGAGATCGAGACAACTGTCGAGGAAGAGACTGCGGAACCTGAGACTGAGACAACTGTTGAGGAAGAGACTGCGGAACCTGAGACTGAAGAAATTGTTGAGAAAGAGGCTGCAGAATCGGATACTGAAACAGTTATTGAAAAAGAAAATACAGAACCTGAGTCTGAAGAAAATACAGAGTCGGAGATTGTTGTTGAAGAAGCTGAGTATGCAGAACCTGCAGAGCCGCATGAAAATGCAGAGGTGGCAGAGGCTGCCGATCAGCTGTCGGGAGAAGACGAGACGGTTCTCATGGAAGAACCTCAGATAAGTGAAAATGAAGAGCTTTCGGAAGATGTTTCTGAATCTGAAGGAAAGAAAGATCATAAATTTGATATTGATGTTGCAATCCAGTCACTGGATGAATATAAATTTGATACAGATGATTGGGAAGATGATTCATTTGAACAGGCATATGAGGATGACGATATTGTAGAGATCTCGGAAGTGCCGGAAGATCTGATGCCAGATGAAAGTGATGAAGATATCATTCAGTCTGAGACAGAAGAAATCGAGCAGGAAGAAGATGTGGAAGCTGAAATCATTGACGAAGCGGAAGTTAATGTTGATGTCGAAGCAGAAGAATCGGAACAGGCGGAGCCGGAGACGACAGAATCTGAACAGTCGGAAACAGATGCTTATATACCGGAAGAAACTGTCGACGTCACAACAGAAGCGTTTGATGAGTCGGTACCTGATGAACTCGATGAATCAGCTTCAGAAGTAATATCAGAACAGGATTATGATATAGATAATGATGCTTCTGAAACGGAGATTTCCGAAGCAAAGATTTTTGAAACCGACGATTTTGAAATAAATGATCCTGCATCAAAAAATCCTGAAACAGAGGTTTTTGAAATAAAAGATTCAGAATCAGAAATCTTAGAACCGGTGGTTGAGAATTCTGCAAATGTAAATGGCAGAAAAATAGATTTTCCTACATTCAGATCAAGTCTTTTCCCTGATTATAACAGTGATAAACCACCTGTTGTAGAACATGTAAAGCATGAAGACATACAGGAAGAATACGATCAGAAGATGGCTGAAAATCTGAAAAAAGAGGAAGCTTTGATCAGTGAGACGGATGAGCTACTTGCAAGACTCGGAATCGAGCTTGGAACTAAATATGCATCAAACACTGATTATTTCAATATGCATCAGGACAGTTTTGTGTTAAATCCTTCAAGCGAGGATGAAACCGATGAATCAGAAAACATAAAGGAAAATGATAGTGCTTCAGAGTCCGAGGCTGTAAAGAAATCTGAATCAAAACATTCCGATGAAAAAAAATATAAGCTTAAGAAAAAATGACAAATAATTAGATTAATATAAATATTATTTTTTTATTTGATAATGTGGAAGGAGGCGTACAAATTGGCTATAGATCAAACAGAAGCTATGATTGCTGCGATTAAAGCACAGCTTGAAAAAGAAAGGGCTGCTGAAGCTGCAAAGCAGAAAAGACTTGAAGAAGAACAGGCTTTGAAGAATAAGAGCAGCAATAAAAAGAAAACTTCAGATAGTGGAAGCAAGAGCCAATACAAGACTTTGTCTGCTGAAGAACTTGCGCGTATTGAGGAGAAGAAGCGTCGTAAGAGAGAAGAAGCATTAGGTATTGTTCATGAGGATGAGCCTGAAGAGACAGAGAACAAAGAAGCTGAAGCTGAAAAGCCGGATACAAATAATATAGAGGCAGAGAGTGAAGCTAAAACAGAGAAAAAGAATGAAAAGCAGGAAATGCCAAAGATCAGTCTTAACCTCGGTGGTATTGCCGATGAGGGACTTGGTGGTGGCCTTGGAGAAGGCTATGGCGGTCTCGGCGGACTTGGCGGTGGCCTTGGAGAAGGAGCCGGCGGACTTGGTGGACTTGGTAGTGCACCTTCAGGAGAAGGCCTTTCAGGAAAACCGGGTGCGACAGGAGGCGGTCTTGGTTCGACTTTGAATATGAATGCTTCCCTTGAACCGAATAAGATAAAAGGTAAAGATAAGACAACGTTATCTGATGAAGCAGAACGATTTGACGAAGATGATATGACATCTGTTGTTTCAGATGATGCTGAATGGACACCGGGCAAGAATGTTAAGGTGAAAGAGGTTAAGACTAAAAAAGGAAATGACAAAAATGGTGATCTTTTCAGTATTTTACCTGACAGAAACAACGATGACGCGGATGTTTCATCTATGTATGATATAGATGATGACGATGAAGATGAAGACTTCCTTGGAGCCGGTATTGAGAACCTCTCCAATATTGATGAAACCAGCGAAGAAGAAGCTGCACGTATAAAGGCAGAAGAAGAAGCTAAGAAGAAGGCAGAGGAAGAAGCTAAGAAAAAAGCTGAAGAAGAAGCTAAGAAAAAAGCTGAAGAAGAAGCTAAACGTAAAGCAGCAGAGGAAGAGTCCAAAAAGAAAGCAGAAGAGGCACGTAAGAAGGCTGCGGCTGAAAAGGCAAAGGTTGAAGCCGAGACCAAGAAAAAACAGGCTATCGAACTTGCTGAACGTAAGGCTCAGGATGCAAAGTATGTCGTTGAAACAGCCAAGAAGACGATTGCAGATTCTGAAAAAGAAGAAAAAGAACTGAAATCACAGCTTGAAGAATGTGCAAAGAAAAAAGCCGCTTATGAAGATAAGCTGAAGGCAGAATTCGATGCAAAGAAGAAGGCTGATGAGAAACTCTTAGCAAAAGAAAATGCAGAGCTTGAAACAAAAGTAAAAGCTATCAATAAAGAGATAGAAGATACTAATAAGAAAGCAAAGGATGATTCGGATAAGGTATTAAAGGAGAGCAATCCTGAGACTATCAAGATGAAAATCATCAATGATGCACAGGCTGCAGCTGATGAAGTGATCAAAAAGCTTGCAGATGCTAAGAAAGCAAATATTGAAAAACATGAAGCTGAGTATACAAAGGCTTGCAAGGATGCAGAAACGGCTTCCGTAAAATTAGAGGAAGATAAGAAGAAAGCAATTGATGCTGCCAAGAAAAAGAAAGAGACACAGAATGACAAAGCTAAGAAGCTGATGGACGATGCAGAAAAGAATAAGCAGCGTGCAGGTGTTATCTTCACAGATTCCAAGAAGGCGGAGGAAGAAGCAGCTCTTAACCTTAAGAATACAACAGATATGGAGTCGGAGTCATTAAAGACATTAGCCGGACTTGAAAGCAAGCTTGCTGAGAGTGAAGGCAAACTTAAGACTGCGACGAATAACAATGATTCAGCAACAAAGGCTATTGATTCAGCAAAGAAATCATTAAAAGAAGCAGAAGCAAAAGAAGCTGAAGCGTTGAAGAAACTGGAAGAAGCCAGAACTGCAAAAGCAGCGGCAGAGTCCAGAATTTCAAAGGGTGAAGCTGATAAGAAGAAATTCCAGTCTGAAATTGATTTACTCAATAAAGAAAAGAAGACAACAAGCGATGATATTGTTGCGACAAAGAAAGATGTAGAATCCTTTAAGTCAGCAAAGACTGAAGCACAGCAGGCACTTGATGCAGCAAAGAAATCCGTAGTAGAGGCAGAAGATCTTCTTTCCAAGGCAGAAAATGCAGAGGAAGAAGCAGAAGAAATTCTGGAGAAGGCTAAGATTGAAGAAGAAGTAGAGATCCGGAATGCTGAAAAGGCTGCTTCAGATGGAAGAGAGAAACTGGATAAGGATAAGAAGTCCAGAGAGGATGCACGCGAGAAGTTCCTTGCAGATGAAGAAGAAAAATATGCGGCAGGAGAGGCTGCAGAACTTGAGAAAGTTCAGTCCGCTGCAATGACTGCAGAGAGGGAAGCTGTTGATGCCCAGAAGGAAGCAGAGAAAACAGCACAGAAGTTGCTTGATGATGCCAAGAAGAAAGAAGAAGAACTAAAACAGAAGATTGCCGGTTTGAAAACTGAACAGGAAGAACGTGTCGTTGCCAGAAAAGCTGCAAATGAAGAGGCAGTTAAGAAAGCAGAAGATAAAAAGAAGCATGATCTTGATTCTCTTCTGAAAGAAGAAATCAGTACAAAGAAGCAATTGGAAGAAGTAAGTGGCAGAGCTGCCGCTGCTGCAAAGGTTCTTGAAAAAGCTGTTAAGAAGGAAGAAGAAGCAAGAAAACAGGTTGAACTTTTAAAAGCAGGAAAGGTAGAAGAAGCATCTAAGATAGATGTATCCTTAGAAGCAACGGATGAAGCCGCTGTAGAAGCTGAACAGAGTGAGATTAATCAGGAAATGAAGAAAGCCCTGCCATCGGAAGCAAAGTATCTGTATAAGTATCTTTGTGTAAATCCTGCGGGCGCACAGATTGTGAATGTTCTTCAGACAATGAAAGTGGATCCGAAACGCTCAAAGAATCTCGTTATTCTCGGTCTGCATGGATTTGGTTCATCAAAGGTTGGAGAAGATTTTGCTGAGTGTTATTATGATCTTGGTTTCTGTACATCACCTGCAAAGGCAAAGGTTAGAGCAAAAGTAATCAATAGCGGTAAGCTTGCCGGTGCGGTTACAAAATTGAAAGGCGGATGCCTGATCGTTGAGAGTGCAGGACTTATAACACCTGAGCGTTTCAAAGAGATGGTTGATCTTTGTTCTTCGGAGAAGAATGATGTTAAGATAATTCTTACCGGTGAAAAGGTTGCACTTAGCAAGATGCTTGCAGATAATATGACACAGGCAAGAAGCTTTAACAATCGTGTTTATTTTGATCAGATTAAAGAAGAGAATATGATTGTAATTGCCAAAGAATATATCATTGAAAAAGGGTATAAATATGAAGATGGTATTGAGGGTAATATCAAGAATTTACTTCTTGCGATGGAGACTGGTAATATTGACAGGTTGTTAACTGCTGTAGACGAAGCGATGGAACGAGCAGATGCAAGAAATCCTGAAGCAAAGAAAGTTATGAAGACAGATATAAAGTAATGAAAAGTGAATATCGTAGGATAACATTTTCCAGTTTATATTTTGGTTGAAAAAAACGGTGCCAATGTTTATAATATTTATTATTGTAAACTTGGCACTTTTTTTACGCAGATCGGTTATCAAAGTCTGTATTTGTGTGAGATTTTTACAATCGGTACGATAACGTAAGAAACGAGTAGAAAGTTGTTTCTTATGGTTGTCAAACTTAAAGGAGATATAAGATAGTATGGATATAGGAATAGATTTGGGGACATCGAATGTGTTGGTATATGTAAAAGGTCGTGGGGTTGTCATCAACCAACCGTCTGTTGTTGCATATGAGAAAAGTTCGAAACGCATTATTGCGATTGGAAATAAAGCAAAAAAGATGATCGGAAAGACACCGGAATCAATCGAAGTTGTAAGACCGCTCGTAAAAGGAGTAGTTTCAGATTATATTGTTACAGAGCGGATGTTAAAGGCATTTATCCGCAGTGCTATGGAGAAACGAACCGGGGTTGGCAGACCGAAAATATGTGTCTGTGTTCCCAGCGGAGTCACAGAAGTGGAGCGGAGAGCTGTAGAAGAGGCTGTTTACAGAACAGGAGCTAAGAGTGTTTATGTTATGGAAGAACCCCTTGCGGCTGCAATCGGTGCAGCAGTTGATATAGAGGAAGCCAAAGGAAATATGGTCATTGATATCGGAGGAGGAACAACAGATATTGCAGTTATATCACTTGGAGGAGCTGTAGAGAGCCGTTCGATTAAAGCAGCGGGGGATGATTATAATGCATCGATGATCCGATATATCAGAAGAAAATATAATCTTCTGATCGGAGAACAAACTGCGGAGAAAGCAAAGATAGCGGTAGGATCGGTCTATGAGAGACCGGAGGACATCACCTATGTTGTAAAGGGAAGAGATCTAATCAAGGGACTTCCAAAGGCGATCACGATCACGGCAAATGAGACAATAGAAGCATTTGCAGATACAACTTCTCATATTTTGACGGCGATTCATGGTGTACTTGAGACGGCTCCGCCGGAGCTGGTTGCGGATATATCGGTAAATGGGATTGTTCTGACCGGTGGTGGCAGCCTGATGTATGGAATGGATAAGCTGATCAAGGAAAAAACGGGAATTGATACGTATGTTTCGGATAAAGCGTTAGAAGCAGTTGCACTTGGTGCCGGTATGTCGGTTGATATTGCAGCAAGAAAAGAAGATGCATAGAAAGCAGAGAAAAGAAAATGACAAATACACATAATTTTCTGCCGGTGAATAAAAAAGATATGATAGAAAGAGGATGGGAACAGCCGGACTTCGTGTTTATTACCGGAGACGCTTATGTGGACCATCCTTCTTTTGGTCCGGCAATTATCAGCAGAGTTTTGGAAGCACATGGATATAAGATCTGTATGATTCCACAGCCGGATTGGAAAGATGATAAGAGTATAGATGTATTCGGCAGACCAAGACTTGGTTTTCTGGTTTCCGGTGGCAATATGGATTCTATGGTCAATCATTATACTGTTTCAAAAAAACACAGAAGTATGGATTCCTATTCTCCCGGTGGAAAGATGGGGCTGAGACCGGATTATGCAACAGTAGTATATTGCAATCTGATCCGTAGAACGTATAAGGATGTTCCGATCATTATTGGTGGGATTGAAGCAAGTCTCAGAAGACTTGCACACTATGATTACTGGTCGAATAAATTAAAGCATTCAATTCTGATCGATTCACAGGCAGATCTGATTTCCTATGGCATGGGTGAACACAGCATGGTCGAGATTGCAGATGCGTTAGACAGCGGAATAGATGTCAGGGATATCACATTTATCAGAGGAACAGTCTACAAGACAAAAGATCTGTCCGGTGTAGAAGCTCCGGTGATCCTGCCTGATTATGCAGCACTTCAGGAAGACCGTTTAAAATATGCAGAAAGCTTTTATACACAGTATATCAATACAGATCCATATTCCGGAAAAGTGCTGGTGGAAGGATATGGCAACCGGGGATATGTTGTTCAGAATCCTGCGGCATATCCGCTCACGCAGATGGAGATGGATGACGTATATGGGTATGATTATATGAACACCTATCATCCGATGTATGAAAAGGATGGGGGAATCCCGGCTATAGCAGAGGTGAAGTTCAGTCTGGCAAGCAACCGTGGATGCTTTGGCGGATGCAGCTTCTGTGCACTAACTTTTCATCAGGGAAGGATCGTTCAGACCAGAAGTCATGAGTCGATCATTGAAGAAGCAAAGCGCATGACGAAAGATCCGGAGTTTAAAGGATATATCCATGATGTTGGAGGACCTACGGCGAATTTCAGACATCCGGCATGTGAAAAACAGATGAAATACGGCGTATGCCAGAATAAACAGTGTCTGTTTCCAAAACCATGTCAGAACCTGAATGCCAGTCATAAAGATTATGTTGAGCTGCTTCGTAAATTAAGACGGATACCCGGGGTGAAGAAGGTATTTGTAAGATCCGGTATTCGATTTGACTATCTGCTTGCGGATCACGATGATACCTTCTTACGGGAGCTTTGCCGGTACCATATCAGCGGACAATTAAGGGTTGCACCGGAGCATATTTCAGATAATGTCTTAAAGTACATGGGTAAGCCGTCGAATCAGGTATATGAGACATTTATAAAAAAATATGAGAAGATCAACGAGCAGTATGGATTGAAACAATATGCAGTACCTTATCTTATGTCCTCACATCCGGGCTCTACGTTAAAAGATGCAGTAGCGTTGGCAGAATATATCCGTGATATCGGATATATGCCGGAGCAGGTACAGGACTTTTATCCGACACCATCAACGATCTCGACCTGTATGTATTACACAGGAGTAGATCCGCGTACGATGGAACCGGTATATGTTGCGAGAGACCCACATGAGAAAGCAATGCAGCGTGCACTGATCCAGTACAGAAGACCGGAAAATTATGATCTGGTAAAGGAAGCCCTGATAAAGGCAGGACGGAAAGATCTGATCGGATTCGAAAAACATTGTCTGATCACTCCGAGAAAGATGGATAGGAATACTTCGGGATATAAAGATGTCCATAAAAAGAATCCGTCAGGACAGGCAACACGGAATCAGAATAACAAGAACAGTAATCATAGAAAACAGGATAAATCCGGTAAAAATTCAGGAAGTTATAAATCCGGGCAGGATAACAGAAACAGCAGAACCGGGAAACCTGCAGGACAAAATGATAAAAAATATCAAAAACAGAAAACAGGAAAGAAAAAACACTGATATTTTATATAAAATTAAGAAAATAACCAGAAATGAAAAAATAATGATTTCTAATGCGTGCATTTCATTTTTGGTTGCGTGGTACTTTCTTTTGTGCTAGAATGTAGCCAGAAAGTGTGCTGTTATGTCAATAATGGTCATTATTGTGCCGTTTACAGCATAAATGTACCATGATATAACACTTACATTATAAAAAATTACGGAGGATTTCATTATTATGGCAAAGAAAATTGTATTAGCAGGCGCATGCCGTACAGCTATCGGTACTATGGGCGGATCATTAAGCACAACACCAGCTCCGGTACTTGGTTCAATCGTTATCAAGGAAGCTTTAAACAGAGCAGGAGTTCCTGCAGATCAGGTAGATCATGTATATATGGGTTGTGTAATCCAGGCAGGTCTTGGACAGAATGTTGCACGTCAGGCATCAATCAAAGCTGGTCTTCCAATTGAGACAACTGCTGTTACAGTTAATGTTGTTTGTGGTTCAGGTCTGAACTGTGTAAATATGGCTGCTCAGATGATCGAAGCAGGAGATGCTGATATCGTTGTAGCAGGTGGTATGGAAAACATGTCAATGGCTCCATATGCTGTAATGCAGGGACGTTTCGGATACAGAATGAATGATGGTAAACTTGTAGATACAATGGTACATGATGCTCTTTGGGATGCATTCAATGATTACCATATGATCAAGACTGCTGATAACATCTGTGAGCAGTGGGGACTTACTCGTGAAGAACTTGATGAGTTTGCAGCAAAGAGCCAGCAGAAGGCTGTTGCAGCTCAGGAGTCAGG
>ERZ825324.1620-NODE-1620-length-26444-cov-7.807420_pt1 | contig 26444 bp, 15 predicted proteins | sample MGYA00519859_ERZ825324 | MGnify/ENA primary metagenome ERZ825324 (study PRJEB31778, sample SAMEA3449198) | human gut metagenome | biome: human gut; feature: human-associated habitat; material: faeces | place: United Kingdom | collected 2010/2012 ... | reverse complement strand
CTGACGAAAAATTTGACGACGCATCTGTCGCACAATCTTTGTGCGGTATTGCCTGAACAGGCTCTTACGCCAAATTGAAAGGAGATATGATTTGTGACAAAATCCGTAGTATGTATTCTGATTGCCATTCTTGTCTATATGGGCATGATGGTCGTGATCGGTGCTGTGTATTCCAAAAAGAACAGCAGCGTCGGCGATTTTTATCTGGGCGGCCGGCGGCTCGGACCGGTGGTTTCTGCCATGAGTGCAGAGGCTTCGGACATGAGCAGCTATCTGCTCATGGGTCTTCCGGGGCTGGCGTATCTGAACGGTTGTGCAGAGGTAGGCTGGACTGCCATTGGTCTGGCGATCGGCACCTATCTGAACTGGCTGCTGGTGGCGAAACGCCTCCGCGTGTATTCTCAGCGTTGCCGGAACTCCATTACCATTCCTGACTTCTTTTCCAACCGGTATCGGGACGATAAGCACGTGCTGATGGGCATTGCGGCAGTCATCATTCTGATATTTTTCGTGCCGTATACCGCTTCGGGTTTCTCCGCCTGCGGCAAGCTGTTCAATCAGCTGTTCGGCTGGAACTATCACATGGCAATGATCATCAGTGCGGTCATCATCATTTCCTACACCTGTCTGGGCGGCTTTCTGGCGGCAAGCTTTACCGACCTGATCCAGAGCATCGTTATGACTTCGGCTCTGGTGGTGCTGGTGATCTATGGCGTACATACTGCCGGCGGACTGGACAACGTATTGGAAAATGCCAAGGGTATTGAAAATTACCTTAGCTTTACCAGCACCCGCACCGCAGAGGGCGAAGCCGTTTCGTTCGGCGGACTGAGCATCATTTCCACGCTGGCGTGGGGACTGGGTTACTTTGGCATGCCGCATATTCTCCTGCGGTTCATGGCGATCGATGACAAGAACAAGGTCAAGATCTCCCGCCGCATTGCTTCTGTCTGGGTAGTGCTGGCAATGGGCGTGGCAGTATTCATTGGTATCATCGGCAACGCCCTGACGGTAAACGGCACGGTTGCTCCGCTTGAAACCTCTTCCAAGGCGGAAACCATTGTGCTGGAAATGGCAACGGTATTGAGCAAACACAGCGTGGGAGCTGCCCTGATCGCCGGACTGATCTTCGCAGGCATTCTGGCGTGCACCATGTCTACTTCCGACTCGCAGCTGCTGGCGGCTTCGTCCAGTATGTCGGAAAACCTGCTGAAAGGCGTGTTCCATATTAAGCTGTCGGAAAAGCAGTCCATGATCGCAGCACGTGCCGTCCTGCTGATTATTGCTGTGCTGGGCATTGTGCTGGCTTGGGACCAGAACAGTTCTGTATTCCGTGTGGTTTCCTTTGCATGGGCAGGTTTCGGTGCGACTTTCGGACCGGTAATGCTGACCTCGCTGTTCTGGAAGCGTTCCAACAAGTATGGTGCACTGGCGGGGCTGATTACCGGCGGTGTGATGATTTTCGTATGGAAATTTGCCATCAGTAAGCTGGGCGGCATGTTTGCCATTTATGAGCTGCTGCCGGCATTCCTGTGTGCACTGATCGCGATTGTTGTGGTTTCGCTGCTGACCAAGGCTCCGGAACAGGAGATCGTAGACGAGTTTGAAGCAGTTTCTGCGGAGATGAAGCAGAAGTAAAACAGAATTGTTGGTTTTGTACGTTCAGATATGAATTAAAACCGGTTCCTGTACCGTGCAGGAGCCGGTTTTTCTGCTTTTTGTGCGGCGGCATGGTTTTGTACAAACTGTCCCTTGCAATTTCTCCAAAAGTTTGTTATACTATTATAACAGTCCGATTGAAATCACAGAAACGGAGGAACTCTATTTGAATATTCCACAGAAACTGGCTGCCGAATTTCAACTGCGGCAGGAACAGATCGACAATACCATTGCCTTGCTGGACGACGGCAAGACGATCCCGTTTATTGCACGGTACCGGAAAGAGCGTACCGGCTCGCTGGACGATCAGGTGCTTCGTGCCATTGACAACCGGCTGCAATACCTGCGGAAGCTGGAACAGCGGAAAGAAGAAATCTGCACGGCGATTGAAGCACAGGGCAAGCTGACACCGGAACTGGAAGAAAAGATCCGCGGTGCAGAAACACTGGTGGAAACCGAGGACTTGTACCTGCCCTATCGTCCCAAGCGGAAAACACGGGCATCTATGGCGATTGCCCGCGGACTGGAACCGCTGGCACGAATCCTCATGGCACAGAATCCCCGGACGAATCCGGCTCAGGAGGCAGAAGCTTTTTTGCAGGAGGAAGTGCCGGACACTGAAGCGGCATTGCAGGGGGCAATGGACATTCTGGCGGAGGAAATGGCAAATGATGCCGACCTGCGAAAGCAGATGCGTCGGCTGGTGATGTCTGCCGGAACGATACAGTCCCGTGCCACAGAGAAAGATGCGGATACGCCGTACCAGAACTACTACGACTATGCAGAGCCGGTGAAACGCATTGTGGGGCACCGGATCCTTGCCATTGACCGCGGCGAACGGGAGGGTGCTCTGAAAGTGGCAGTTACGCTGCCGGAAGGACACGGGGCTTCGCTGCTGATTCAGAAGTTCGTGAAGAACCAGAGCCCCTGCGGCAAACTGGTGCAGACTGCCGCAGAAGATGCATTCCAGCGGCTGCTGTTTCCGGCGGTGGAACGGGAAACCCGCAAGGCTCTGACAGAGCAGGCGGCAACGGCGGCAATCGGCGTGTTCTCGTCCAATCTGCGGCAGCTGCTCATGGCGGCACCGCTGAAAAACCGCATCGTTCTGGGCGTAGACCCCGGTTATCGCACCGGCTGCAAGCTGGCAGTGGTGGACGAAACCGGCAAGGTACTGGACACCGGCGTGGCACATATCACCGTCAGCAAGGGGGCTTCGCTGGAACGGGAAAAGGACGTGATCCGAAAGATGCTGCGGAAGCACCACGTGACCGCGGTGGCAATCGGCAATGGCACGGCTTCCAGAGAGTCGGAAGTGGTCGTGGCGGAACTGCTGAAAGAACTGCCTTATTCCGCGGCGTACATGGTGGTTTCCGAGGCAGGGGCTTCGGTATATTCTGCGTCCAAGCTGGCGGCGGAGGAATTTCCGGAGTATGACGTTTCTCTCCGGAGTGCCGTTTCCATTGCCAGACGGTTACAGGATCCGCTGGCGGAACTGGTAAAGATCGATCCGCAGGCGATCGGCGTGGGACAGTATCAGCATGACATGCCCAAGGCGGAACTGTCTGCCGCACTGGACGGCGTGGTGGAGGACTGCGTGAACCATGTGGGCGTAGACCTGAACACGGCTTCGTTCTCTCTGCTGTCCCACATTGCCGGCATCAACCAGACCATTGCCAAGAACATCGTGACATACCGGACGGAAAACGGGGCGTTCACCGACCGGAAGCAGCTGAAAAAGGTGGCAAAACTGGGCCCGAAGGCATTCGAGCAGTGTGCTGGATTCCTGCGGGTGTCCGGAGCCAAGAACCCGCTGGACAATACAGCAGTGCATCCGGAAAGCTACGGGGCAGCAGAGCAGATCTTGCAGGAGTGCGGCTTCCGGCTGGCAGACATTGCCGGACAGGATCGCAGCGAGATCGGTGCTATTGCCAAGCAGCACGGCATTTCTGCCATTGCGAAAAAGGCAGGCGTAGGCGAACCCACTGTGCGGGACATTCTCAAGGAACTGGAAAAGCCGGGGCGTGACCCCCGTGACGAACTGCCGCCGCCGCTGCTCCGGAGTGGGGACATCATGGAACTGAAAGACCTGAAACCGGGCATGGAACTGGTGGGTACTGTGCGGAATGTCATTGACTTTGGCTGTTTCGTAGACGTGGGCGTTCATGAGGACGGACTGGTGCACATTTCCCAGATCTGTGACCGGTTCATCAAGCACCCGCTGGAGGCCGTCAAGGTCGGCGAGGTGGTGAAAGTCTGGGTGCTGGACGTGGACTTGAAGCGGAAACGCATCGCTCTCACCATGAAGCCGCCGAAAAAGGGATAAGAGGTGTTACATGCGAAACGGAAAAAAAGTCGTTTCTCTGCTACTGGCAGGGGTGCTGGCGGTGTTGTCGTGCAGCTGCGGCAATTCCTCTAAAGAGGAGAGTAGCAAGGAGGAAGCCGACAGCAACCCCCGCACTGAAATGCGGGACGACATGACTACCAGCCAGATTGTGGAAGAAATGGGGCTGGGCATCAATGGACTATGACACCTGTATGGAAAAATATACCAGCATCTGGGAGCAGGTGACAGAACGGTTTGCAGATTACGGTGACCACCTGATTCTGGAATCCATGAACGAAGAAGGCTGTTTTGACGATCTGTGGAACCGCTACAGCGGCTCTGATGACGGCAAGGCGGAGGCGTACGGCATTGTCAACCGCATCAACCAGCAGTTTGTGGATCTGGTACGCGGTTCCAGGGAAAACAACCCCAGGCGGCATCTACTGATCGCCGGTTATGCCACTGACGTAGACCTGACCTGTGACGAAGCCTTTCAGATGCCGCAGGACAAAGCCGGACGATGTGCGGTTTCGGTACATTATTATACGCCGCCTACGTTCTGCATTCTGGAAGAAGATGCCGACTGGGGAAAAGCCAAGACCACATGGGGTTCACCCAGAGATCAGAGGATTCTGGAAAACGACATGGACAAGCTGCAAAGCCGGTTTCTGGATAACGGCGTGCCGGTGATCATCGGGGAGTACGGCTGTTCCACCAAGAACAAGACGGAAGAAACTGTCCGGACATTCCTCACCGCGGTGGCACAGGCGGCGTATACCAAAGGTATGTGTCCCATGCTGTGGGATGTTACCGGTGTGTTCTATGACCGGAACAATTGCCGTATGCTGGACAGTCAGCTGGAACAGGATTTGCAGGAGATCGCCGCCGCACCCCGTGATGACGTTCATAATGTTTCCGGAAATTGACATTTGAAAAATGCGAAATTCACCGGCGTGTCGTATCAGATTATCAAGTTGTTTTTCACTGGCAATTCGAGATTTAGAAAAAATGCACAAAAACAGGGTTTGCTTTTATTGGTGCTGTATAAAAATATGTGGAAAATGAAAAAAATACTTGCAAAATAACGATAAATATGCTATGCTGGTATATGGAGAAGTAGGGTGCAGGAAAGCACTGGGCAGATTTCAGAGGACAAATCGCACGGCTGTACAATTTGAAAGCGGAAAGGGGGACGTGAAAAACAGTGCGGCGGCATTCGTTTTTTGAAATGCAAAAAGCTTCTCTGCACACAACCAAGCGGCAATACGCCGCATCAATTCAAGAAAGGAAGAATGATAATCATGAAGATGAAAAAGTTTCTTTCATCTCTGACAGCTGGCGTAATGGCGGCAACGACCATTCTGACCAGTGCATTGGTGACCCCGATGATGTCCCTCGTTGCGACAGCGGCAGATGATGCACCGATTGCGTTTCTGCACATTCAGAGTAGCGATGGCAAATGGTCGCTGAACAACTATAAGGTAGGCATGGGAACTGATGTTACCATTGATAAGAGCGGCTCTTATGAAGTTTCTGTAAAAAGAGGCAACTGGGGTGATGCTCTGAGTTCCTACAATTTCTTCGACTTGTGCGTTCAGGATCCGGATCTTTACGACGGTAAATCTCTGTATAAGAAGATCACAATTGATTCTGTAAAGATCGGTGAAACAACTCATGAGATCAATCAGGAATACACCACGTTTACACCGGCTTCTATGCAGGCAGCAGATAATGATGATGATTGGAGTTTCACTTGCAGCAAGCTGGAAATCAACCCAACTGGCTGGGATATGCCGGCAGCAGGCGAAGTGATTTCAGTTAGCTTCACAGTAGAGCTGGCAAATGAAACTACCACAACCACCACAACTACCGTTCCGGTAGCAACCGAAACCACTACCACAACGACCAACGAAACCACTGCAGAAACTTCTGTTGAAACTACTGCTGCTTCCAGTGCAACCACTGCTGCTACTACAGTTACCACTGCAGAGGAAAAGGGCGTGAAAAAGATCACTGTCGGCAAGACCTACAGCGAACTGCTGAAGGATGCACAGAAGGCTGACCCGAAGGAAGGCATGATCGGCTGGAAGTGGGCTGACTTTGGCATCACCAACAGCAATGTTGTCAAGAAGGTCGTTGTCAACGTTTCCTCTGATAAGGAAATCGGCACATACAACTATATGTTCGGTTCTTCTACACAGAAAGCACCGGATTATTGGACACAGACCACACAGGAAAACAAAACTCTGGGCAAGTCCGGCGAATTCACCTGGGACATCACCAAGACTGTGGACGCAACCATTCAGAAGGAATATGATGGTTCTCTGAAGTTTGGTGCCTGGGGCGACGGTACTTATGAGGACTTCACTGTAGATTCTGTTGTGATTTACACAGATGATGCAACGATCACTACGACTGCTGCAACCACTGTGACCACACAGCCGACCACTACAGTTTCCGCAAAGTACACCAAGGAACTGACTCCGAAGGCAGAGGAAGACAAGGGTACTGACGGCAAGGCAAGCAACACCAAGGTTGAATTCGATCCCATGGGTGCATACAAGGCAATTGCTTACTACACCGTAAAGACAAATGACAAGAACACCAGCGGTGCGTTTGGCACATGGAACGACAGTCTGCCGGAAGGTGAAGAATGGCAGAGCACGGAATTCAAGGATCTGGCTGTACCGGCAAACAAGCAGGTCATCGTATCTTATGACATTCCGAAGACTGTTGGTGAAACTGTACAGTTCATGGTTTATTATCCGAAGTTCGGCGATGTGACAATCGACAAGATCGTACTGTGCTTCGACGAAGATCCGGATCAGACCACTACTTCCACAACTGTGACCACTGTAACAACTGAAACAGTTGCAACCACAGAAGAAAGCACCGTTTCTGCAACGACAGAAGAAACTACTGTTACTTCCAAGGAAACTACTAAGGAAACCACAGTTACAACTGTAGCTACCACAGCTGACACTACAGCAAAAACCACTGCTTCTACTTCGACAGAAGCATCTGCTGAAACCAGCAAGGCTACAGAAACTTCTGCATCTGCTGCAACAACCACAGCAAAACAGACCACTGCTACAAAGGCAGACACCACTGTTGTAACCACTACCAAGTCCATCGGCACCACCACGACAGAAGCTCCGAAGGGCAAGGGCATCATCTTCAAGGTAGACGAAGCGCAGGTCAAGACTGCAAGCAACTATGCAAAGATCCCGCTGTCCGTTCTGGTTGAAAACTATGTGGACGCACAGGGCTTCAACTTCGCTCTGGAAGTTCCGGAAGTTACTTCCAAGATCCTGACGATCTACAAGAACCCGAAGAACAAGAAGGACTATGGTTATAGGGACGTTTATGTCAGCGGCGACCTGGCTCCTTCTCCGCAGAACCTGAAGGGCTATGAGGCAAACGGTAAGGATATGAGCGTTGAGCCGTCCAAGCGTTGGATGTATTTCCAGTGGACTTCCAGTACCAGCACGATCACGATCAGCGGTGACAAGGTGATCGACATCAACTGCACCATTGCAGAAAACGCAGTGGACATCGCAAAGGAATACGGTCTGGAACTGCAGACAGATGAAAACGGCGACAGCTACTATCTGTTCCCGGTAAACTTTGCAGAGTATCAGAAGGTAAACTGGGACTTTGAGGGTACACACGGCGACGGCTATCTGGCTCCGAACCGTCAGTACATCGACGAAAACGGCACAGATATTGCGACCACTGATGTAGTTTACTACAACGGCGGTATCCGCGTTTACACAGATGCACAGACTGAAACCACTACAGCTGACACGACTACTACAACCACAACCACCACTGCAACAGAAGAAAAGGACATCAATCTGGACATTGACGAAGTATTCGTATATCCCAGTGAAAAGGATGCCACTTCTCTGAAGAACTACACTCTGGGCGTGAAGGTAACTGCCAAGGAAGGCGTAGACGCAACCAGCTATGGTATCAACTGCGTTGTCAACCTGCCGGAAGCAACCGCAAAGCTGTACACCATTCCGTCCAAGCTGCTGAAAAAGAGAGCATTTGTTGTCAACGACTTCGGCAGCGGTATTCCGAATGCAAATGATTTCATTGCATACAAGGACGGCACTTCTACCATTACTGACGGCAGCGACCGCTGGATCCGTTTCATTGGTGCACGTTCTGCCGAAGGTGCAACTGACCCGACAAAGATGAATCAGGTATTCCGCATGATCTTCAATGTGCCGGATAAGGATACTGTACAGGCACTGGCTGACGAATATGGTCTGACACTTCAGACTGGTGAATACGATGGCAAGACTGTTGAGTACTATGAGTTCCCTGTAGACTGGGCACCGAATGGTTCTGACAAACTGCCCAGCGGCACCACGATGGTAGATGTCAAGCGTTTCAACTACCTGAACGGCGAGGGCGTAACCGGCGAAGACATCTTCGACGAAATGGTTGGTCTGAAGGACGGTGCGATCCGCGTAATCATGAATGATGTAGTGGAAACCACTGAAACAACAACTGCTACAACTACAACTACTACAACAGCTACCACCACTACAACTGCAACCTCTGCGGCAACGACTACTACCACAGAAGAACCGCAGACTACAACTGCTACAGAGGCTACGACTGTCACCACCACAACTGCAGCAACCACTACAACAACGACTGCTGCTACAACCACCACTACCGAAGAACCTATTGTAACAACTACCAAAGCAACTACCACTACCACTACTACCGAAGCAACGACTGTTACTACTGAAGCAACAACTGCTACGGCAACCAGCACCAGTGCAGGTCCGACAACCACCAGCACCAGTGCAACAACCACTACTGTAACAGAATCTGAAACAACTACTACAAAGGCAACTACAACTGCTACAACAGAAGAGCTGCCGGACTTCAGCAAGAAGACCACAGCTTCTACAACAGAAGAGCTGCCGGACTTCAGCAAGAAGACGACTACCAGCACAACTACCACAACAACTACTACTACAGAAGAAACCACGGAAGCAACTACTGAAGCAACCACTGAAGAAACTACTACCACACCGGCAGCTGTTTCTTCTACTACAGAAGCAACTACCACAGAAGCTACGACAACTGTTACAGAAGCAACCACTACCACAGAAAACACGACAGCTTCTACCGAAGCTACCACTACTACAGAAGTAACCACCACGACTGCAGAAGCAGAACTGGAAATCGAAGTAAATCCGGATGCAAACTTCTATCTGTCTATTGACGGACGCAATTTCAACGCTGCTGACCTTGTGAAGTCTGCAACTGTAAACGGCGAGAGCGTCATGGACGATCTGACCTTTGGTGCAGAAAGCCCGAAGGCACTGTTCGACAGCGAAGGCAAGGCATATGTAGATACCGACCTCGATATCCTGTATAAGGGTGAAAAGGTTGCTACTGCAAAGGTTTACATCGGCGTAAAGGGCGATACTGACTTGTCCGGTAAGGTAGAGGCTACTGATATGTACTACAGCAGCTACTACATTGCAAGACAGGGTGCTGGTATTAAGGATGCAAAGCTTCTGGACGGCACAGAGCACGCACAGGATGAGAATCTGGAGAAACTGTCCTTCTTCCTGACGGATATTGATACCGAAAGCAAGGCAGGAGAGAATTCTGCAGACGGCAAGCTGGAAGCAACTGACATCTTCTACCAGGCATACTATGTTGCTCTGGTTGGTGCTGGTCATAAGAGCACTACCTGGGACAATCCGGTTTGCCCGGATCTGAAGAACCTGAAGGGCTCTATGTGGGCTGAATAATCAGATTCCCTGATTTCGAACGCGTAAGCGTTTCTGACAACAAGGCTATGACAGCATAAGAAAAACCCGATGCGGGAGCATTCCCGTATCGGGTTTTTGTTTGCAAGCGTAAGGCGGGATTTGCTTCAATTTTCAAGGCTGAGGCTTTGCTTTTTTCGAATTCTGTATCGAGATAGAAAAAATCACAAAGAATGCTTGCAAAATCGTGAAAAATCGGTTATACTGAATAGTGGAGAATTGTAGGAACGCAGATTGCCGCTTTCGGGAACCAAGGGCAATACCGCAGTTACCCGAAAAAGCGATTTGAGAAAGGGGCATCATATTGAAGACAATTGAGGAGGCTCGCAGACTGCTGCAGTCGGAAAAATTCATGCACATCGCGGCAGTACTTGGCGGCGGTGAAGATCTGGCGGAAGCTTATCGGAACCGGCTGCTGTGTGCCATTGACAGTTTTGTGCAGCTGTACGGCAGCGGTCGGGAAATTGCCATTTTTTCTGCACCGGGACGGACAGAACTGGGCGGAAACCACACCGACCACCAGCATGGTCACGTACTGGCGGCAAGCATCAATCTGGATGTGATCGCTGTTGTGGCAAGACGGGAAGATACCACGATCCGGGTGCATTCAGAGGGCTTTCCGGAAGATGAGATCTCTCTGGAAGAACTGGAACCGGTAACGGACAAAAAGCCTACAGCTGCGGAACTGATCCGCGGAATCGCTGCCCGCTTCAAGCAGTACGGCTGTTCGCTGGAAACCGGTTTTGATGCATACACCACCTCGCAGGTCATGGCAGGCTTTGGTCTGTCCTCATCAGCAGCTTTTGAGGTTCTGCTTGGAAATATCTGCAATGCCCTGTATGCCGAAAATCGGTTCACACCGGTAGAACTGGCACAAATGGGGCAGTATGCGGAAAACGTGTATTTCCAGAAGCCCTGCGGGTTAATGGATCAGATGGCTTCGTCAGTAGGCGGTGCTGTTGCCATTGACTTTGCCAATCCGATGCTGCCGGCAGTGCACCCAGTTGCATTTGACTTTTCCAGAACTGGTTATGTACTTTGCATTGTGGATACCGGCGGAAACCACGCAGACCTGACAGCGGAATACGCTGCGATTCCGGCAGAAATGCAGGAAGTGGCAAAGTATTTCGGCAAGGACGTTCTGGCGGAAGTTCCGCCGGCACAGGTGCTGCGTTCCATTCCGGAACTGCGGAAAGCCTGCGGCGACCGTGCAGTGCTTCGTGCGATGCACTTTTATCGGGAGGACGGACGGGCACAGGGCGAATCTGATGCACTGGATCGGGGCGATTTCGAGGCGTTCCTGCACCTGGTACAGAACTCCGGACAGTCTTCCTATTGCCTGCTGCAAAACGTCTATCCGTCCTCCGCTCCGGAAGACCAGCCCATCTCCATTGCCCTTGCAGTCGGCTCGGCAGTGCTGGGCGGCAGGGGAGCGATCCGTGTACACGGCGGCGGTTTCGGCGGAACAGTACAGGCATTTGTGCCGGCTGTGCTGCTGTCCCAGTTTCAGGAGGGCATGGAATCCGTTCTGGGAAAGGGCTGCTGCCACGTGCTGCGAATTCGTTCCGTTGGCGGCATGACTGTATTGATATAAGGCAGCATTGTGCTTTTGTGCAGTGCTGCTGAAAGTTTGCCTTTCAGGGCAAACTGATAGGAGGGAAAATTCCCTCTCCATTTGACAGAAATTGAAAGGAAGCGTAAAGTAACATGGGAAAAATTCTGGTCACTGGCGGTACTGGCTTTATCGGCAGTCATACTTGTGTGGCATTGATCAATGCCGGCTATCAGGTCGTGATTATGGACAATCTCTGCAATTCAAAAGTGGAGGCAATTGCCCGTATCGAGATGATCACCGGAAAGCATGTGCGGTTTTATCGCACAGACATGCGTGACGAGGAGGACATGCGGCAGATTTTTGAGGACAACAAGATCGATGCCGTAATTCACTTTGCCGGTCTGAAGGCAGTTGGCGAATCGGTGGAAAAGCCGCTGGAATACTACGAGAACAACATCAGCGGTACCCTCTCCCTGCTGCGTGTCATGCGGGAGTATCACTGCAACGTGATAATTTTCTCCTCCAGTGCAACTGTTTACGGCTGCAACAATGAGGCTCCCTACGTGGAGGAAATGCCGACCTCTGCAACGAATCCCTATGGCTACACCAAGGTCATGATCGAACAGATTCTGCGGGACGTTTGCACTGCCAATCCGGAGTTCACGGCTGTGGCTCTGCGGTATTTCAACCCGATCGGTGCTCACATCAGCGGTCTGCTGGGCGAGAATCCCAACGGAATCCCCAACAATCTGGTGCCCTATGTGGCACAGGTGGCACTGGGCAAGCTGGATCATGTGCGGGTATTCGGTGATGACTACGACACGCCGGACGGCACTGGTGTGCGGGACTATATCCATGTTATGGATCTGGCAACCGGTCACGTGGCAGCCGTGGCATACGGACTGGAGCACCGTGGCTTTGAACCGATCAATCTGGGTACCGGTCACGGCAGCAGCGTGCTGGACGTGGTGCATGCGTATGAAAAGGCATGCGGCAAGAAGATTCCGGTAGAGATCACGGAACGCCGTGCCGGAGATATTGCCACCTCGTATGCAGATCCGTCGAAAGCAAAGAAACTGCTTGGCTGGGAAGCAACTGCGGATTTGCAGCAGATGTGTGCCGACAGCTGGCGTTTCACAAAGCAGAATCCCAACGGAATGTGAGAAGCTGCTTTCGTAATCCGTTTACGAAAATGCGTTCCCACAGAAAGGAATACATATGACAGGCAGATTCGGAAATGCGATCGATAATTTCCTGATTATCATGGTTGCTGTTGCCGTGGTGCTGCTGCTGGTGGTGATGCTGGGTTCTCGGCAAAGCCCGTTCCGGCAGAAGCTGAGCCGGCTTCTGGTACAGAATCCAAACACTGCCGACAAACGGCAGTCGCTGGAGTTTAATCGGGAATATTATATCACAGGAGAAAGAGCAATGCGTAAACCAAACCGCGGAAAAAATCCACCCCGTACTGTGATCGCTGTTCTGGTACAAAAGGTAGACGAACGCCGCAGAACCATGGATCCCAGCGGCACTTTGAAACTGTACAACGAATACTATGAGTTGATTTTCAAGACCCGCAAGGGTGATGTGCTGCATATTGTTACCAGCAAAAAAGCGTATATCGAAACTCCGTTTCATCAGCAGGGACAGCTGACTTTTCAGGGAGATCGTCTGATCCGGTTCCAGTATCCGGAGGGAGAAGTTACCGAAGACGAAGCAGCATTCACCAGCATGATGCCGGCAGTACGCCGCGGATAATACAAAAGGCAATACCGCACAGTTTTGTGCCGTGCTGCCATAACAAAAAGCGTACCGTTTCACAAGAAAACGGTACGCTTTTTTCGTTGTTATAGTGGCTGCGGTTACGGGACGATCATAACCGGTGTGTTGATAGTGACCTTGTCATAGATCTTTTTGGCAACGTCCAGCGGCAGGTTGATACAGCCGTGGGAACCGTTGTTGATGTAGATGTCACCGCCGTAGGCACTGCGGTTCAGATCGTGCAGACCGATGCCGGTATAGGTGACGGGCATCCAGTAATTTACCCATGTTTCATAGCCCTGCACTGCGTAAGTCCCCAGCTTTCGCGGAGATTCTCTGGACCATACCTTGTATGCTCCCGGCGGTGTGGCACGTGTCGGATCGGACTCCTTACCGGTAACCACATCGGACTCCAGGAACAGTTCGCCATTGACATAGTACCACAAGTGCTGGTGGCAGATGTCCACTTCAATGTAGGTGTTTCCGGTGTAGGTAACGCCGGCGTTGGAATTCATGCGGAATCCCTCTACCTTATATACCGGTTCAATGGTTACTGCCTCGCCGGCTTTGATGTAATCTACCAGCTTTTCCACAGTGGCAGAAACATTGGTTTTCCAGCCGTAGATGCCGTCAGAACCGATTGGCAGGGTAATTTCTCCGTCTTCGGTGGCTTTGAACTTGAAGTTGTAGCCGGTCACCAGTGTGTCGTACTTGTCAGCGATATGTTCCTGCACCCATGCGGAAGCTTTGTCGGTGTCCACAGTGATGTCATCGCCGTCCGTGGTGATCCAGTCCATGATAGTAGCGTGATCCAGCTTTTCCGTGCCAACCGGATCGAAAATTTCCTCGCGGTCAGTCATGTCATAGGTGATCTCTACAGCACCGATCTTGTTGTACAGTGCCAGTGTAGGCTCCAGACTTTCCGCAGTGACAGCTGCCTTTTTGTAGCAGTCACTGTCTGCCATCTGAATGGTGTTGTTGCCCTCCCGCATCTGTGCGACCGTGTAGTCGGACAGCTTCTGGGTGTCTACCATGTTGCCGTTATCTTCCGGCTGAATGGTAAAGGAACCGTCCTCGTTCTGGACAACTTTGGCATCGGTGGGCGGTACATTGCCCCAGTCATAGGCGGCGATCAGGCTGACCAGTGCATCTTCCGAGTAGGAATCCTGCATCTTGACTGTATACTCGGTTTTGGAGAACAGCTTCCTGAACCAGAGGGCGTGACTTTCGTCTGCCGGCTCTGTCAGAGCGTTGTCCGGCAGGGTAACGGTGCAGCCGAATGAGGAGCCCTTGAAGGTGATCGGGTCGCCGCTTTTGGGAATGAATGTCAGCCCCATATCCTGTGCGGTATTCAGAACTGCGTCACTGGCTTCCTCCGCGGTCATGCCGCCGATGTCCACGCCGTTGACGTAAGTTTTAGGGAGAAACTTGCTGTGATAGACAGCCAGTCCGGCGATGTAACTCAGCAGGAGTACAGCCAGCACGGCAATACCAATGATGATGCAGATCTTTCCGGCGTTGGACTCCTCCCGCACTGGTTCGTAATGTCTGGGCGGTGTAGGGCGGGGCGGACGCTGTGCTGTTGCCACGTTGCCTCCGGAACGCTGCTGGTGCTGCGGCTGTGGTGCACGCTGCTGCCGCGGCTGGTCATAGGCATAGCCGGAAGAAACGGCATCATGGATCTGCCGTGCCTTGTCCGAACGGGTGCGTTCCGAAGCGGAGCCGTTTTCAGGGCTGCGGGAAGCCGGACGATTCTGTCCGGAAAAGCGTTCAGAAGACGGCTTCGGCGATGATGACTGAAATTCTGTTGCCTCTTTTGCAGCGAGAGAAGCTTTGATTTTTTCCCGCATTTCGTCTTTGGTCAGATGCTGCTTAGGAGCATTTCCGGCAGGGGATTGGTCTTTATTGTTCACTGTCATCTTTCCTTTCTTCCATGGTACGAGGGCTGTGCGGAATACAGCATCATTGAACTTCACCGCGTGTCGGCGTTCCGAGTATGTTGACAAACTGATGACAGCTGCGGTCAGTCCGAAGACAGTAGAACCTCTGTTTCTGGAAAAATTAAAAAAATATTACATTGAGAGAAGAGGGCTCTGCAGCGTGGATATTCGCCAGAGCCATTCTTTATTATTATACCCACTGGATTTCTGTTTGTCAACACTTTTCGACATGAAATATAAATTGTAAACATCCTTTACCGATTTGTTTCCAAATGCACATTGAAATTTTATCGGCGGGCTGTTGTAATGTATGCGGAAAATCAGTCATATATTCTGTTACTTTATGCGATGAAAACTAACAAAAAGTGCAAATATGTTGTGTAATGTGCACACTGAAAACATTGCATTTTTGTTGAAAAAGCAGATTGACATTACAGGGAAAAAGGCGTAAAATGAAGGTGGAAATTGGGTGGAAAAATGTGTCACCACAATGTGAGCTATCCACCACAATTTGAGCTATAAGGAGAAATATGAGAAATATTCCGGTGCAATGAGGCTTCCGGAAATTTTTTCAGTCAACGTTCGGTGTATGCACACATCGGACGAACAGGAGGAATGAATGATGAAGAACAAAAAAATCGGAACTAGTATTCTGGCATTTCTGCTGGCGGCAGCCACTGCTGCAGCCGGTGCACAGCCGGTTCTGGCAGCAGATCTGGGAACTGTAACTGACAACGTTCCGGCGATTGTGGCAGCCAGTGCTTCGGTGTCTGTGATCGATGCCAGCGGCGACCTGGAAGCTGCCTATGCGGAATGGGGTGCTGTATCCAATGCGACCGGCTACAACGTGTATATCAAGCCGGCAGGCGGTAGCTACACGCAGCTGGATACCATGCTGGTACGCCAGTATCCGGATCGCTTCCGTGCTGATGCAGTAGGTCTGAAAGCCGGCAGCTACACCATGAAGATCGTGCCGGTGATTAACGGCAAGGAAGATGCTTCTAAGGCAGCAGAAACTGCGGGACTTCAGGTAGAGGCTCACGACAGAAGCGGCTTTGGCTTTGTAGAGGGCACTTCTTCCGGTGCATACAACGAGGACGGCACGCTGAAAGCAAATGCCATTGTGGTATATGTCACCGATGCCAACAAGGACACCGTGACGGCAAGCATTGACGCCACCGGCAAGGGTGCGACCGATGTGACTGGTGTGCAGAACATCATTACGGCTTATAAGAAAAATAAAGAAAAGCGTCCGCTGTGCCTGCGGTTTATCGGCAATATCACCGATCCGGCAGACATGCCCAAGGGCGATCTGATGATCGACACCGCAAAGGCTGGCATCACCGTGGAGGGTATTGGTACCGATACCGTATTCAACGGTTTTGGTCTGGTCATGAAGAACTGCTCTAACGTAGAGGTCCGCAATATCGGCTTCATGAACTGCAACAGCAGCGAGGGCGATGACTGCGGCTTGCAGCAGGGCAACGACCACATTTGGGTGCATAACTGTGATTTCTTCTATGGTGATGCCGGTTCAGATGCCGATCAGGTCAAGGGCGACGGTGCACTGGATACCAAGACTTCCACCTATGTAACACATTCCTACAACCACTTCTGGGATAACGGAAAGTGCAACCTGCAGGGCATGAAGACAGAAAAGGAAACCAACTATGTGACCTATCACCACAACTGGTACGATCACTCTGATTCCCGTCACCCCAGAATCCGCACCTGCTCTGTACACAGCTATAACAACTACTTCGACGGCAATGCCAAGTACGGCATCGGCGTCACCATGGGATCTTCTGCTTTCGCGGAAAACAACTACTTCCGCAACTGTAAGAACCCGATGATGAGTTCCGGACAGGGTACTGATGCACTGGGTGAAGGTACATTCGGAGGCGAAACCGGCGGTATCATCAAGGCTTGCGGCAACTATATCGAGGGTGCTTCCAGCTATATCCCGTATTCGCAGAACAGCACCTCATTCGATGCCTATGAAGTTTCCAGCCCGTCTGAAAAAGTACCGGACAGCGTCAAGACGGTTTCCGGCGGCACAGGCTACAACAACTTCGATACCGATTCCAGCATCATGTACAGCTACAAGGCAGATGCAGCGGCTGATGTGCCGGCTATCGTTACTGCCAAGGCCGGACGCGTACAGGGCGGTGATCTCCAGTGGAAGTTTGACAACTCCGTGGACGATACCAGCTATGCGGTCAATCAGGCATTGAAAGACGCTCTGGTCAATTACAAGTCCTCTATCGTGGCGATCGGCAGCGGCTTTACCGACAGCACTACAGATCCGGTTGTCACCACTGAGGAAACCAAGACTACTACAGTGACCACCACCGTCAGCGTGTCCAAGGATACGACCGCAACGGCTCTGACCACTGCTACCACCAAGAACACCACGCCTACCACGCCTACCACACCGGACGTGCCGGTGGCAGGGGACATCTTCTGTTCGCCTACCGGTACTGGCAGCGGTTCTTCCGAAAAGGATCCGGCTTCTGTTACCGATGCGATCTCCAAGCTGTCCGCAGGCCACACCATTTACCTGCTGGGCGGTACATACAAGTTCTCGGAAATGATCCTCATTGACGCTCAGAACAGCGGTACTGCTAATGCAATGAAGACGATCAAGCCTTATAACGGTGCAGATGTTGTGTTTGACTTCTCCGGACAGGGCGATGCAGACGGCAGCAAGCGTGGCATTGTGCTGGACGGTGACTACTGGCACTTCTATGATTTTGAGATCACCAAGGCAGCCGATAACGGCATGCTCCTCTCCGGCAACAACAATAAGATCGAACGCATGGTATTCAACGACAATCAGGACACTGGTTTGCAGCTGTCCCGTTATAATACCAGTGCAGCAACCATTGCAGACTGGCCCAGCAATAACCTGATCCTGAACTGCACTTCCAAGAACAACTGCGACAATGCCAGCATGGAAAATGCTGACGGTTTTGCAGCAAAGCTGACCTGCGGCGAGGGCAACGTCTTTGACGGCTGTATGGCATACAACAACAGTGACGACGGCTGGGATCTGTTTGCAAAAAGTGCTACCGGTCCTATCGGTGTTGTCACCATTCAGAATTGTATTGCATTCCGCAACGGCTTTACGGAATTCGGCGAGGGCTACGGCAATTGCGACGGCAACGGCTTCAAGCTGGGCGGCTCTGGTATCGGTTCTGCACATATCTTGAAGAACTGTCTGGCATTCGAGAACCTTCACTGCGGCTTCACCGATAACAATAACCCGAAGCTGGGCAGTCTGACCAACTGTACCGCAGTCAACAACAACGGCGAAGGAACGGGAAAGCCGAACTTCTCCTGCTATCGCTGCACAGATCCGGGTGCAATCTTTGAGAATATGATGTCCTATTATGATGATTCTGTATTTATGTCTGACGCAAAACTGAAAGGCGGTGCTTCTAACGACAAGTATGTTGGTACTTATGAAAACGGCGTGTACTACAACAGCGGCTACTATCAGGTAGATGCAAAGACTGCGATCAAAAACGGTGCGAAGATCGGCACAAAGCTTTCTGCGGCTCCGGCAGCTTCTGACTTTATCACAATGGCAAAGGCTCCGGAACAGGGCACCGATTTTGATGCTGTATGGAGAAATGCAGACGGTTCGCTGAATCCGGGCGGTTTGTATGAAACTGCGGATTCCAGCAGCTATAAGACAATGGGTTACCATATGTATAACGGCAGCATTGTCGTTCCGCCGACAACAACCACAAGCACTTCTTCTGAACAGCAAACCACCACTACTACTACCACAGCAGTACAGCCCACTGAAACCACAACCGGTTCGGAAACTTCTGCACAGCCGACAGAAACTGCTGTAAAGACCAGTGAAACTTCCGCACAGCCCACTGAAACCACAGCTGCTCCGGCAACTTCGGATACGGCGGACACCACGGAACAGTCGACTGCCACTACACCAGTCAGCAGCGGCGACAGCAACACAGAAACCACGCAGACCACCGCTTCGGAAGTGACCTCTCAGTCCCTGTACGGCGATGTGAACTTGGACGGCAAGGTGGATATTACCGATGCAGTTCTGCTGAACAAGGCGGTTGCCGGTGTGGTAACGCTGAACGCCAGCCAGCAGAAGAATGCCGACTGTATGGCGGACGGAGAACTCTCTACCAACGATTCGACAGTTCTGCTGCAATTCCTGGTACGCATAGTTACCTCCCTGCCGGTAACGGAATAACCGATTCTCCGGAAAAGAAATAGATCTTCATTCTGCAAATGGCAGCCGATGTTTTCGGCTGCCATTTTTGCGTGAAAAGCAATTCCGCTTTTTTCGGTTTTTTTGTACAATTTGACTTGCTTTTTTTTACGGGATATGTTATACTATAGACAGCACCCATGCCGGATTTGGAAGTCTGACATGGAAAAGTGTTTTCATTTCTATCCCTGTCGCTTCCGCTGCCTGCGGGCACGGCGGCGTTTTCGGGCGATAAATTTTAGATGAGGTGAATCAAATTGTCACAACTGAAAAAACCCACAATCAAAAACCCTGATCTGGTTGCCGCAATGGCGGAATTCAAAAAACAGCAGAGCGTACAGACCGAAAAAGAAATGCTGGACGCAATTGCAGCAGCATCGTTTATTGCTCCGATCACGTTGCAGAACAAGCTGAACGAGGTAGAACCGGACGAGAATGGTCAGCGTCACATGGAGGCTTCTCTCATGGCTGTTTCCAACAAGGACGGTGTAAAGTTCTTTCCGGCTTTCACCGACTGGCTGGAATTCCTGAAGTGGAAGAACGATCCGGACGCGGACACAATGGTAATTACATTTGACCAGTACTGCGGGATCCTGCTGAAGCAGGGTGTCGATGTCAGCGGTATTGTCATCAATCCGGCAGAAACCAACATCGTGATCCGCAAGGAAAAAATGGCAGAGATGAAGGGCGTTTCTCCGGAGGCAGAACAGCCGCAGGAGGCTCCGAAGAAGAACAACATTCTCCCGCTGTTTGGCTGCGAAAAGGTCACCAATCCGGAAGTGATCGTTGCTGCAGACCGTCTGCGTCGGGAAAACAACGAACCTGCCCGCAACAATATGTTTGAGGCAATGCGGAAAGCACGCTTTGTGGCTCCGGTGCTGATGGAAGTGCCGAAGGAAGTTAAGGCTGGCGAAAAGGTCAATGCACAGGCAGAGTTCATCATGCTGAATCACGAGGGCGGAAAGTACATGCCGCTGTTCACCAGCCTGTCAGAACTACAGAAGTGGAACGGGGCACCGGACTGCAAGGCAGTTCCCATGAGCATGGCAAACTATGTGGCAATGCTGTCTGATCCCAAGAGTACAGCTGCCGGCATCGTGCTCGATCCGTTCACCATGGGGCTGGCATTCAGCAAGGAGCAGGCAATGAACATTCAGCCGCGTCTGGCAATGCGGGATATTGACTCCACTCCGGAGGGCATGGAAGACGACCTGAAAGCATACTTTGCAGAAAATGCAGATGTCAAGAAAGCATACATCGATGGTGTCAAGGCGAACAACACAGACGGTTTCGTGGTAGTTCTGGAACTGGAAAACGAAAACAATGTCCGTGAGATCGCTGACCACGTGGCAAAGGCAATCAACAAGTATGGTTCCTGCGTAGTGGCTCCGATCAGCTCGCCGATCGGCAAGAAAGTGCTGGAAAGAAAGACTGCTTTCTACGAAGCTTGAAAATCACACACATCGGAGCAGTAAAAGGAAATGCTGATCCGGTAATTTGGGGGCGAAAAAATTTTGGGAAGGGAAGAAAAAATATGTTAAGAAAGAATCGAAAAAGATGCGGGCTGCTGGCAGGGACACTGGCATGTGCAGCTGCGGTGTCGGCGGTCATGCTGCCGATGCACTGTGAGGCGAAAACGCCTGTGATCGGTGCGAAGCAGGTGGGCGTGGCATACTTGCAGCTGAATGGGAACACCGTCAGCTCTACGCTCAACCTCTTTACGGACGGGCAGAACACGCTTTCGTGTGATGTGGCTGCCGTGCAGGAAACGGATACGCTTACGCTGGTAGTTGACAATATCGATCCCACGCCGCTGGGCGACAGCAGTACGACGCTGACCATTGATTCGGTACAGCTGAACGGCACAGAAACCGGAGCCAAGCTGCGGGACGGTGACGGACTGCTTAGGGTGTCCAAAACGGATATGGGATACGCTGCCGGTGCAATTACCGGCTTTGTCGGCACGTTTACCCCGTTGCAGTCGGAACTGGAAACCAATCAAATTACTGTGACATTTACGCTGACGAATCTGACGGCTGCTGTAGAGGGAACTACGGCGGAGGTTGCCACAGGTACGACCACGCTGACAACTACCACCGCGGTGACATTTGCGAATGATGCAGGCGGTTCTGTAACCGCTGGGCAGTCATCTTCCGGCAGCGGAAGCACGTCCGGCACAAAGGGGAAAAACGCTTCTCCCAAGACCGGCGATATGGAAATCTACGGTGTGTTCGCAGTGCTGGCAATCAGCGGCGGCATCGCATTCTGGGCAAAGAAAAAGGGATAAAAACCAACCTGTTCTGAACCCTCTCTGAAAGAAAATCAACCCCCTGTCCTCGCGGCAATGACTGCAAGGGCAGGGGGTTTTTGTGTTTCTTTAGAAAAACTGCCGGAAAGCCGTGGGCAGGGAAATCTCCTTGGTGATTTCCGCCGCAGTTTTCCAGACGAATTGTTCGTCCTGTCTGGCACAGGTGAGGTATACGCCGTAGAGTTCCCATTCCACATGGGTGAAGATGTGTTTCCGTTCTACCGTCTGCGTCAGATCCGTGGGCTTGCAGTGCCATGCACTGGCCTGGGCAATGGCTTCTTCGGCAGTGCAGATGCCGGCAACATTGGGATATTCCCAAAGCCCGTGGAGCAGCCCCTTGGCAGTGCGTTTCCGGAGGGCGAATTTCCCGTCGCATTGCAGCACAAAAACGGTGTATTGTTCCTGTCGTCTGGCTTTTTTGGCAGTCCGCTGGGGCAGCCGCAGAGCATCGCAGTACTGTCTGCCCAGACACAGTTCCGACAGGGGACAGGCTTCACAATGCGGCTGTCCGTTGGGCACGCAGACCGTGGCTCCGATTTCCATAAACGCCTGTGTCAGCGTGCCGCAGTGCTCCGGATTGTCCAGATAGACCTGCCGCAGCAGGGCAGTGACAGCTGCCTTTTGTTCCGGCCGGTCGATCTCACAGAAGTGGTTCATCACTCTGGCAGCCACCCGCAGCACATTGCCGTCTACCGCTGGCGTAGGCAAACCGTAGCAAATGGAACAGACTGCACCGGCGGTGTAATCGCCTACGCCAGCCAGTCCGCGGACTTCCTCCCATGTGCGGGGAAACACGCCGCCGTACTGCTCCTGAATCATCTGTGCTGCCTTTCGCAGATTCGCTGCACGGCTGTAATAGCCCAGCCCCTCCCAGCACTTGTTGACCTGATCCTGTTCCGCTGCGGCAAGTGCGGCAATGTCCGGAAAGGTTTCCAGAAACCGTGCGTAATAGTTCTTGACGGCTTCCACCCGCGTCTGCTGGAGCATGATCTCTGACAGCCAGATGCGGTAGGGTTCCTGGGTGTGCCGCCAGGGGAGATCCCGTGCATGCAGCGGATACCACGCCAACAGTGGCTGTGCCGTTTGCAGAAGTGCCTGTTCCTGCATGGCTTTCCAGCGACGCATGCGGTGGATCACTTTTTCATAGACCGGCAGCATGTGGGGCTCTTTGCAGATTTCCGGCAGCTGTTCCACAGGGATCCACTGTACCGCAGTGTTTTCGTCCGGCTGGATCCGCAGCATTTCTTTCTGGTCGGCAATGATGCCGTAGGTGACGTTATAGTGCTGATGTGCCGGAACGGGAACGCCCTTTTTCTGATGTGCTTTGACAGGGAGAATGTCCAGCGAGAGAATGGCTCCGGTAAGGGGATAGGGCTTCTGGATACCGGTTTCCTCTTTTGCCTCCCGCACGGCTGTCCAGAGAAAATCATTGGAACCGTCAGCGTGTCCGCCTGTCCATGCAAAGGAATCGTAGATGCGGTGGTAGACCATCAGCACCTGATCCATTGCCGGATTCATGACGAAACCGGAACAGGTGAAATGGCTTTCCGCGTGGCTGCGGTAGAGCAGCTGTGTGCCGTACTGTTCCGCTGCAAGGAGTATCTCGTTCCGGTCGCGGCGTTCCTGTTCGGTTTCTGGCGTATAGGCAGCAAGACGTTCTTTCCAGTCGGTCACATCTTGTTCCTGCATGACGTTTCTCATGTTGTTTGTCCTTTCTTTTTGATAACCCCGCACAAAGCCGATTCGCAAACCTTGTGCGGGGTTATCGTTACTTTGCCGGCAGCAGAATCGTAATTTCCGTACCGTGTCCCAGTTCGCTGCGGAGAGAAATGGTGCCGTTGTGACAGTCTACGATGTGCTTGACGATAGACAGCCCCAGTCCTGTGCCGCCACGCTGTTTCGAACGGCTTTTGTCCACCCGATAGAACCGTTCAAAGATCCGGCTCTGTGCCTGTAGGGGAATGCCGATGCCGTTGTCTGCAATGACGATTTTCGCCTGTGTGCCGAGGTGCTGTATGGTGATCGTCACGGTGCCCTCCGGATTGTTGTACTTGATCGCGTTGTCAATGAGGTTGATGAACAATTCCCGTATGTAGCCCTCGTTGCTGTGGAGCAGCAGACAGTCGCCCTCCAGCCGGACGTGAATTTTGTTCCGCTGAATCTGCGGCTCCAGAATTTGCAGGGCGTTCTTTGCCGCAGCTTCCAGTGCCACCGGTGTGTTCAGCATTTCCGTGTGTTCCTCGATCTCCGACAGGCGGATAATGTCGTTGATGAGAAACAGCAGGCGTTCGCTTTCCCGTTCGATCATGGCACCGTACTTGGCAACGTCTTCCTCTTTGGTGATCATGCCGCTGCCGAACATTTCGCCGAATCCCTTAATGGTCGTCAGCGGTGTTTTCAGTTCGTGGGAAACGTTTGCGGTGAATTCCTGCCGCATTTTTTCCGCCTTGACGTTGTAGGTCACATCGACCAGCAGCACGATCGTACCGAAAATGCCGCCCATTTCCACGCGGGTGATGTACGCCCGAATATACTTGCCGTCGATCTTCAGCAGCTGCCGCACAGAGCAGCCCTTGTGCAGTTCACTGTCTTCCGGCAGCAGTTCATGCTGGGGTGCTGTTTTGGATTTTCGCAGTGCGTCCAGAAAGTCCTGATTGTCTGTCAGAATGAAAATGGATTTGTTGTCCCAGCTTTCCTTGCTGATGTTCAGCAGTGCCGTTGCCGTGCGGTTGGCAAGCTGGATCTTGTCGGAATCGTCCAGAATCAGAATGCCCTCAACCATGTGCTCCTGAATCAGCCCGATGATGTCCCGTTCGTGGTGCAGCTCTTTCTGCATGCGGTTCATTTCGTTTTCCAGCTTTCCAAGAGCCTTTTGACTTTTCTTGTGCTGATGCTGTGCCTGCTGTTTCTGGTGCAGATACAGAAAAATAAAAATTGTCAGCAAAAGAGCCGTTGCCGCAGCAAATGCCCAACCGAGCCATTCCATAATTACCCTCCGATCTTATAGCCGTAACCCCGTACTGTGTGAATGAGATTGGTACAGCCGGCAGCCTCCAGCTTTTGCCGCAGCGTCTTGACATGAGCGTCCACAGTTCTGGTTTCGCCCTCATAGGAGAAGCCCCAAACCTGTTCCAGCAGCCGGTCGCGGGAAATGGCAGAGCCGCGGTTGCGTACCAGATAGGACAGCAGTTCGAACTCCTTATAGGTGAGAACGATCTCCGTTTCCAGATAGACCACGGTACGCTGGTTCAGGTCAATGGTCAGGTCATGGGCAGAGAGCACCTGCTGCTGTTCCGGCTTTTGCACATGGCTCCGCCGCAGCACCGCCTTGACGCGGGACAGCAGTTCCATGATGCCGAATGGCTTGGTGATATAATCGTCTGCACCGTTTTCCAGTCCGGTGACCTTGTCGATCTCCGAGGACTTCGCCGAAAGCATGATGACAGGAATTTCCGCCGTTGCTGCATCGGATTTCAGTCGTTTCAGAATCGAGATGCCGTCCTCGTCCGGCAGCATGATGTCCAGCAGGATCAATGCCGGCTGTTCTTCCTGTACACGCTGGAAAAAGCTTTTTCCGTCAGGGAAGCCCTTCGCAGTATAGCCGCCGGACTGGAGAGCACAGGTGATGAGTTCCCGAATGCCGGTGTCGTCTTCCACACAAAATATGTTTGCCAAATTACATTTCCTCTTTTCCCTGGAATCCGCCGCAAAGCTTTAGGAAACACTGAATAAAGCTTGTGCGTAAGATGCGTAGTCAGATTTTTCGGCAGATTGCACAGAAATTCCGCAGGCAGACTTGGTGTCTGGCAAGGGATTTCTGGGCAATATGACGGAAAATCTGCAAGCAGATTGCGTGCAAAGCCGTCAGGCGGGCTTTATTCAGTGTTTCCTTTATACAGCAGTTCCCTTGTTTTCCCGAATCACAGCACGCATTGCCGCCACGGCGACCTCGATGGCGTGTGTCATGTCGCTTGCGGCGTGTTCCTTGTCCCGTACCACTGCCTGCCGTTCCTGATTCCACAGCATCTGCAAAATGGTGGCACAGCGGACGTGCCGTGCGGCGGCGACCGTGAACAGAGCAGCCGATTCCATTTCCGATGCCAGCGTGCCGGCGGCTTTCCATGCCTGCCAGTTCTGGAGCAGGGTGGGAGCTACCGGCATGGTTTCCGGCGAGTGCTGCCCGTAGAAAGAATCCTTGCACTGTACCACGCCGGTATGATAATCATATGCAGCAGCACGTGCCGCACAGACCAGATGTTCCGTCAATCCGAAATCCGGCACCGCCGGAAATGCCAGCGGCATGTATTCCTGCGAAGTGCCCTCCATGCGGATCGCTCCTGTGGGAATGATCAACGCCCCCGGCACCAGTTCCGGCTGCATGCCGCCGCAGGTGCCGATCCGCAGAAAGGTATGTGCCCCCAGAGCAACCAGTTCTTCCATGGCGATCGCGGCAGAGGGCCCGCCGATGCCGGTGGAGGTGACGCTGACGCGGGTGCCGTCCAGCGTGCCGGTATAGGTGGTGAACTCCCGGCTCTGTGCCACCTTCTGGGCGTTTTCAAGATAGGACGCGATCCACGGAACACGGTCCGGATCGCCGGGGAGAAAGACATAGTGTCCGATGTCCTCCGCGGTACATTGAATGTGAAACTGACGTTCTGCCATAGGGAACTCCTTTCTGAATCGGTTGCCTATCCCATAATTCGACACACTTCTTGACAAAATTCCGGAATTCTGCTAAGATACTGATACAGGGACAACGCTGCACAGGAATATGCAGTGTTTCCTTTCGGCAATACCGCACAAAGAGCGTCTGGCGACTTTGCACGCCATCTGCTTGCAAAT
>ERZ825324.1618-NODE-1618-length-26456-cov-3.617287_pt1 | contig 26456 bp, 28 predicted proteins | sample MGYA00519859_ERZ825324 | MGnify/ENA primary metagenome ERZ825324 (study PRJEB31778, sample SAMEA3449198) | human gut metagenome | biome: human gut; feature: human-associated habitat; material: faeces | place: United Kingdom | collected 2010/2012 ... | reverse complement strand
CACCCGAGTCGTTGATACCGATAACAGGGGCACCCATCTTCATGGCCATATCCATGATCTTGCATATCTTGAGGGCCATGGTCTCGCTGAGGGATCCGCCGAATACGGTGAAGTCCTGGGCGAAGACGTAGACGAGACGGCCTTCGATCGTGCCGTAGCCGGTGACGACGCCGTCGCCGAGATAGCTTTTCTTTTCCTGTCCGAAGTTGTGGCAGCGGTGGCGCACAAACATGTCGATCTCCTCGAACGAGCCCTCGTCGAGGAGCTGTGCGATACGTTCGCGTGCGGTGTATTTGCCGCGTGCATGCTGTTTCTCGATGGCCTTTTCGCCGCCTCCGAGACGAGCTTCATTGCGGAGCGCTATAAGCTCCTGCACCTTTTCAAGCTGGTTGCTCATATAGTAAAATTGATTTTTTTTCGTGAGATTTCTTGTCAGAGTGTCTGGATCCGGTTCACTTTTTTGCGGGATCCTCGCAGAGTTCCACGAGAGTACCTACCGACGACTTCGGGTGGATGAAGGCGATATTGAGGCCCTCGGCTCCCTTGCGTGGCGCCTTGTCGATAAGGCGTCCGCCCTTTTCCTCGATTTCGGCGAGTGCGTTGGCCACACCGTCCTCCACAGCGAAAGCTATGTGCTGTATGCCGCCGCGTCCGCCGTTGTTGGCTATGAATTTGGCTATGGCGCTGTCCTCGGCCGTGGGCTCAAGAAGCTCGATTTTGGTTTGTCCGACACGGAAGAAAGCTGTGCGCACTTTCTGGTCGGCCACTTCCTCGATGGCGAAGCATTTGAGGCCGAGCATATTTTCGTAGAAGGGGATTGCCTCGTCGAGGCTCGGCACGGCTATGCCGACGTGTTCGATGTGGGAAATGTCCATTGTGTATAAAATGAAGATGTTTGTAATGATTTGTTATTCAGTAACTATACGCGCATTGCGGCATTCCGGGCCGACATTGCCGGGCGCCTGATGCCGCTTTGCACCGCAAAGATAGCAAAAATCGGCGATTTATCCTCCCCCGATCCCAAAAAGAAATTGCACTGTATCCATTACCCCCGCAGGTAGGGACGTGATACATCACGTCCGCCTCGCATGTCATTGGTATATCGGTTGTTGTCTTGCACGGCTATAGCTTTATGCCACAAAATAAAACGCTGTGACAAAACACCATTATTTTGTCACAGCGTTTGCTATGAGTATTTTTCCTGGGAAGAGTAAATCCTTCGGTATCAGTAGAAGCGGCGGATGCCCATCACCTGGCGGACTTCGGCAAGGGTGCGTGATGCTCGCTCGCGGGCTATCTCGGCTCCGCGTCGCAGCACGCGTCCGATCGTGGCGTCGTCGCCCTGAAGGTCGAGGATCCGCTCGCGGATGGGGAGGGTTATGGCGAGGATGTCGTCGGCAAGCTGCTTCTTGAGGTCGCCGTAGCGTATCGAGCAGTCAGCGTAGGCGTCGCGGAAATGCTTTACCACTTCAGGTTTTGATGTGAGCTCAAGCAGTGTGAAGAGGTTTTCCACTGGCTGGCTGACGGGTTGGTTGGGAGTCTTCGGCCCTTCGTCGGTGACCGCGCGCATCACTTTCTTGCGCAGCGTCTTCTCGTCGTCGATGAGATAGATGCAGTTGCCCTCGCTCTTGCCCATCTTTCCGGAGCCGTCCAGGCCGGGCACTTTCACCGGCTTGCCGCCGAAGTCGAAGTTGGTGGGCTCAGGGAAGAGATCAACGCCGTAGAAGGAGTTGAAGCGGCGCGCGAAGCGGCGGGTGAGTTCGAGGTGCTGCTCCTGATCCTTGCCTACAGGCACCTTGTGGGCTTTCTGGATGAGAATGTCGACGGCCATGAGCGTCGGATATGTGAGCAGGCCGGCGTTGACGCGCTTGTTGGAGTCGTTGCCGATGATCTGACGCTCGATGTTGTCTTCGTCGGTCTCGTCGACCTTTATGCCGAGCTGTTTGCGGGCCTTGTCCTTGAATGAGGCCGTGCGCATGAGCTCGCCGATGCCCACATGCATGTTGAGCAGGAGATACATTTCGGAGATCTCGGGGACGTCGCTCTGCACGAACAGTGTCGACTCCTCAGGATCGAGCCCGGCAGCGAGATATTCGGCCACGATGGAGCGAACGTTGCGGTGGAGCTGGTCGGGGTCGGGGTTGGTAGTGAGCGCGTGGAGGTCGGCCACGAAGTAGAGGCAGTCGTAGTCGCGCTGCATTCTGACGAATTTGCTGAGAGCGCCGAAGTAGTTGCCCAGGTGGAGATTGCCTGTGGCGCGGATGCCGCTCAGCACTGTTTCTTTTCCATTCATATTTTTGCAGGATATATTTCCGTAGGTTTTATGGCGCAAAATTACTTATTTTCCGCTGGATTTCAAAACATCATAAAAGAGCGGTGGCGACCAATGCCAGCTCTCGCTGACCTGGCCGCCACCGGCGGATTGTTTCAGTTTAAGTAGGTGTCGTGCCTGATTACTGGTTGGCAAGTTTGAATCTAACAGGAACGGTGTACCACACGTTCACGTTGTGTCCGTTCATCTTACCGGGGATCCAGTTGGGCATCTTGCTTACCACTCTCACGGCTTCCTTGTCGAGCTCGGGATCTTTGGAGCGCATCACGTGTACCTTGTCGACCTTGCCGTCCTTGCGGACAACGAAGCGAACATGCACAGTGCCCTGAATGCCCTGCTCCGAAGCGATGGGAGGATAGTTAAGGTTCTTGCTGAGCCATTCCTTGAGGGCCTTGGGGCCGCCTGGGAACTGGGGATCCTGCTCCACGGCGTCAAACACATGCTCCTCTTTCGGTTCGGTTTTCTCTTCGACCACAACCACTTCCTTGTGCTCCTGAGCGTTGATGATGTCGTCGACACCACGGTCCTCGTTGACGGCGCCGATAGCACGGTCATCGTCCTTGAGTTCGTCCTGCGACTTGATCTCCTCCTTCACCTCGTCGTCCTGCACGATAAGAATCTCGGCGGCCTTGGTGGTGTTGAGGAGCTCTTCCTTGATCACCTCAGGTTTCTGTTCTTCGATACGCTGGGGCTCCTCTTCCTCAGGCTCTTCCTCTACCTCCTCGGTGATCATCTCTGCCATGGCCTGCTCGATAGCGTCTTCGGGACGGGCCTCGGCCGACTTGATTACCGTGTTGACAAGGAATGCGAGTGCGAAGAGTATAGCGATCACTATGACGATCACGATCATAGCGCGGTTGTGACGGCTTACAGATCCCTTGCGGAGCTGATAAGCGCCGAAATCTTTGTTTTTGCCTTCAAAGATTATGTCGCGCCATTCTTTTGATGAAAGATCTACATCTTTTGCCATGTCTTTTCAGCTTTAGGGGTTAATATAAATCGTTCATCAGTTATTGCCATGTTTGCGCACGTAAGCTTCGATCATCAACGAGTCGTTGTGGTTGATGTTGTCGATCTGGTAGCGCGAAATCTGGTTGATCTGCATTTCGTCGAGCGCGCTGATCAGGCTCTCCCACGAAGCCTCGGGTGTGGCCTTGATCACTACTACCGGGCGGGTCAGAGTGGAGTCATTGCGGATCTCCTTGGCCTTTGCCTGATAGATGGAGTCGTTCTTATCCTTGTTGGGCGAGAACTCCTTGTTGCGCCATTTCACCTTGAGGTCGTCGATTTTGGCGAGCACCTGCTTATTGCGGTCGTGGAGAATCTTGCGTATGCCTCTCTGGGTGGAGCCTTCGTTACCGAGGAACACTTCTCTTTCGAGGTTGGAGTCCTCAAGCACGCCGTCGTTGTTCTCGTCGACGAGCTGGGGCTGTCCGGTGAAGTAATACACAATGTTCTTGGAGCGTCCGTCATCGTCTTTCTTGATGTCGCCGTTTTCCTTGCGGTCAGTCGAGACGATGAGGGTTATAGCCTCTGATTCTTTAGCTTTGTTCATCTGCTCCTGCTCTACCTTCTCGTTGGTCGGGAGGGTGATCTGCAGGGTCTGCGACTTGATCATCGTGGTGCAGAGCATGAAGAACGTAATCAGAAGCATGTTCATGTCGACCATCGGGGTGAAGTCGACGTGGATCTGCATCTTCTTCTGGGCGCCTTTTTTCTTTTTGCCCTTGTCTGATTGTTCGATCTGTGCCATAATGAATTAGTCTTGCTCAGTTTTTAACGCAGTCATCAAGCTGAAGCGGTTCATCTTCAGAGTCTGGAGGTTGTCGAGCACGTGGTGAACGGTCGAGTAGGGCGTGGTCTGGTCGGCTTTGACGGCAATGCCTTTGCCTTTCTTCATGGCGCTCTGCAGATTGTCGTTGCCTGACGAGTAGATGGCACGCATCCAGATCTGGAACTCGTTGGGCTTGGTAAGGTCCTTGTTGTCATCAATGGGTATGCCCACGTCGGCGCGGCTCATATCGGAGATGACTTTGTCTTGGTCGGTCTGTGACATTCTCAGGAACGTCGGCAGGGCCTGGAACGGTACTCCAAACATGTTGATTTTGGAGAATGTGTTGGCGTCTGCCTCGGTCAGTTCCACTTTCTTGCTGGGATGGAGCCTGTTGTACTCGCTGACAGCTTTTGTCAGGATCTCCTTGCGGATGGGCTCCGAACCCCATTCGCCGTCGGCCACGTTGGGGTCGGCCTCGCCGGCGATTGAGATGAACACTTTGCCTTCGGGTGAGATGAGCACCTGCGCCAGGTTGGCGGTGGGCACCTTCATCTCCGATACCGACGACGGCGTGATTACCGTCACGGGCTCTTTCTGAAGGAAAGTAGAGGTCAACATGAAGAAAGTAAGCAAAAGAACAGTCACGTCACTCATCGCCGTCATGTCGATGAGGGTACTCTTTCTTTTAATTTTTACTTTTCCCATATTACGATTTTAAGGTATAGTAGTTGGATTAAAATGTAACAGGGGATCAGTGAGTAGCTGCAAATGTCTGCACGATAGAGAAACCGATCTCGTCGATAGCGTAGGTCAGGTTGTCGATCTTGTTGGTGTAGAAGTTGTAGGAGATAACGGCGAATGCACCGGTTGCGATACCGAATGCGGTGTTGATAAGAGCCTCCGAGATACCGGTCGAGAGCTCGGTCGAGTCAGGAGCACCCGACTGTGCGAGGGCCTGGAACGACTTGATCATACCGATCACAGTACCGAGCAGTCCGACAAGTGTGCCGAGAGTGGTCATCGTAGCTACGATGGGGAGGTTCTGCTGGAGGGCCGGCATTTCGAGAGCTGTAGCCTCTTCTACTTCCTTCTGGAGAGTGGCGATCTTCTGCTCCTTGGAGAGGACGGTGTTCTTGTCCATTTCCTCATAGCGAACGAGAGCGGCCGAAACGACAGCAGCTACCGAACCCTTCTGCTTCGAGCAGAGAGCCTGTGCGCCGGCGATGTCGTTCTTGGCGAGGCAAGCCTTCACGCCAGCGACAAACTTGGTGATGTTGCCTTTGCCTTTGGCGCTCGAAAGGGCGATCCAGCGCTCTACGGAGAGGACGATTACGGTGAGGAAGAGTGTCTGCAGCACCGGCACGATCACGCCGCCCATGTAGATGGTGCCCCAGATGTCGTGGGGGTGACCGTCTTCAAAGTGCGATTCGTGGCCGAACCAGAAGATGAAGAGACACACTGCAACGATGAAGCAGGCGATGATCACCAAGAACGCATTCTTGATACCACCAACTTTGCTACCTTCTTTTTTTGCCTGGGGCTTTGCGGCCGTTGCAGGCTGGATGGGCTTTTGAGCTTCCATAATTGATAATTACTAATTTGATTTTGTTAAGGTTATAGATTGTTTTGAAGTGTTGTTGTGACGGTTGGCTTCTTGTACTCTATCCTTGGGGATTGGGAGGCATTGCCCTCAGGCCTGTCTGCTGCACCGTTTCCCGTGGTAATAGATTGGTAAGATGCCGATGGCGTTGCGCTCGGGCGTTACGCTTTTGCAAAAGTATTATTAGTTTTTCATTCACGCAAAAAAAAAATGATTTATTTTTGATTTAGGCTTGAGGTCAGTTGTAAAATGAATGAAATAAAGATACTTTTGACAATAATTCATTAATGTTTCAAAAAATTTTAGGTAACTTTGCGGCAAAACCAATGCTCCCCACGGGAGATAATGTGAAACAATGATAAACACAGTGAAACTCAAACGAGGCCTCGACCTGAGGATGGAAGGCGCTGTGGAGGCCGCTGCGCCGTTGCAGGCGGTCAGCCCTGACACAGTGGCTGTATGCCCCGACGATTTCCATGGCTTTCTTCCCAAACTGCAGGTAAAAGAGGGAGATGCGGTGACGCAGGGACAGCCTCTGATGCACGACAAGAACTGCCCGGACATAAAGCTTTGTTCGCCGACAGCGGGGACTGTGTCCGCCGTGGTGCGTGGCGAACGCCGCAAAATACTGCGGGTGGTGGTGAAGGCTGCTGCCGCTGCCGCTCCCGAGCCGATGGTGCGCCCAGATACGCCCGAAAGGATTCGTCAGGCTATGCAGCTCACGGGATTGTGGGCTGAGATGCGCCAGCGTCCGTATGACATAGTGCCGGATCCGGCAAAGACACCCCGCGACATCTTTGTCACGGCTTTTGATTCGGCTCCCCTCGCCCTTCCCATGGAAGACCATCCGGCAGTCAGCCAAAAGAGGCTTGACGCCGCAGTGGAGGCTATGGCCCGGCTTACTTCCGGACATCTATACATATGTACTCGGCCCGGTTTCAAGCTGAATGTTCCGTCGCCGGCACTCCATTTTGTGATCGAAGGCCCTCATCCGGCCGGAAACGCCGGCATTCAGGCCGCTAATATCGCTCCGGTCAACAAGGGGGAGACCATCTGGACTCTCTCGCTCGTCACTCTGTGCCGTCTGGGACAGCTCATGACCGAGGGGCTGCGCGGCTTCGAGACTCTGGTGGGCCTCTGCGGATCGGAAGTGAAGCAGCCCCACGCCGTCTCGACTGTCGAAGGCGCCGACATAGCGCAGCTTATCGACGGACAGATCAAGGATGACGGACGTCATCACCGCATCATATCGGGCAACGTGCTGACCGGAGTGAAAGTGGACGCCGACGGATTTCTGCGCTTCCCCTACAGGCAGATCACCGTGATTCCTGAGGGCGACGATGTCGACGAATTCATGGGCTGGGCCTCGCTGAGCCCTTCGAAAATGAGCGTCAGCCGCTCCTTCCCGTTCAGCGGTCTGAAGAAGCGTTTCAGCCCCGATGCCAGGCTGCTCGGAGGCCACAGGGCCATGATAATGTCGGAGACTGCCGACAGGGTCATGCCTATGGACATCCTTCCGGAGTATCTGCTCAAGGCCATCATCTCGAAGGATATAGACCGCATGGAGGCTCTCGGCATCTATGAGGTGGCGCCTGAGGATTTCGCTCTGGCCGAATATGTCGACCCGTCGAAGACAGAGACTCAGAAGATAGTGCGCGAGGGTCTTGATTATCTCAGAAAAGAAATTGAATAAGAGGCATTATGTCACTGATTAAAAAATATCTCGACCGCGCCCGGCCGCATTTCCAGCCCGGAGGACGGTTTCAGGCGCTGCAAAGCGTGTTTGACGGTGTGGAGACATTCCTCTACACACCACGCGACACTTCGCGCAGCGGAGTGCATGTCCACGACGCTCTCGACTCCAAGAGAGTGATGATAATCGTTGTGATAGCGCTGCTGCCATGTCTGCTCTTCGGTATGTACAACTGCGGCTACCAGAACTACCTCGGGTCGGGTCACGCCGAATTCCCGTTCTGGGAGCTGATGGCCTACGGCTTCCTGGCTATCCTGCCGAAGATAGTGGTCACCTATGTGGTAGGCCTGGGCATAGAGTTCGTCGTGGCGCAGTGGCGCCATGAGGAGATCCAGGAGGGTTTCCTCGTCACGGGCATACTCATCCCGCTGATCTGTCCTATAGAGACGCCGCTGTGGATGATGGCCGTGGCGACCGCATTCTCGGTGATATTCGTCAAGGAGGTGTTCGGCGGCACGGGCTACAATATATTCAACGTGGCCCTCGTCACCCGTGCATTCCTCTTCTTCTCCTATCCGGCCAGCATGAGCGGCGACCGGGCGTTCATCTCCTCGCAGCCTATCTGCGGCCTCGGAGGCACAGTCAACTTCGCCGACGGCATTTCCGGCGCTACTCCTCTCGGACAGGTAGCCACCCATGCCGGAGGGCCTCTGGAAATACATAATATCGTAGGAGATCCTGTCAGCAATTGGGATGCGTTCCTCGGACTGATCCCCGGATCGTTCGGCGAGACGTCGACACTATGCATATTCATCGGCGCGGCTCTGCTGCTCCTCACCGGCATCGCCAGCTGGAAAGTGATGCTGAGCGTGTTTGCCGGCGGACTGCTGATGGGACTCACTGTCCACGTGTTTCAGAATTCCGACTATCCGGCCTCGATGCTCACTCCCTGGCAGCAGATCATCTATGGCGGCTTCGCCTTTGCCGCCGTATTCATGGCCACTGACCCGGTGACAGCCGCACGCACAGGCGTAGGCAAGTATATCTACGGACTGCTCGTGGGCATCATAGCCGTCATCATCCGCACCTACAACAACGGATATCCCGAGGGAGCCATGCTCGCCGTGCTGCTCATGAACGCTCTCGCTCCGCTCATCGACTGGTGCGTGGTCCAGGCCAATATCAACCGTCGTCTCAACCGTGTAAAAGCCAAGTCATGACCATCAACAAGCAAAGCAATCTGTATACGATAATTTATATCGCTGTACTCGCTGTAGTGGTGGGAGCGGCTCTCGCCACGACCGCTCTGTCGCTCCACGACCGCCAGCAGCAGAACGCCGACCGCGACAAAATGCGTCAGATCCTCGCGGCGGCCCGTATAACTACCGTCTCCGACAGCATCATCGCCACGTATGACCGCGACATAGTGGAAACCTACATAGTCGATGCCGAAGGAAACCGCGTGGATGGCGATGCGTTTGCTGTCGATGTCGACGCGCAGACCAAGCTTCCGGCCCTACGCCGACAGCTTCCGGTGTTTGTATGCCGGGCGTCGGACGGCGAGCTGAAATACATTCTGCCGGTATATGGCTCCGGACTGTGGGGGCCGATATGGGGATACGTGGCCTTCGATGCCGACGGCTCCACTATCTACGGCGCTTACTTCGCCCACAAAGGTGAGACTCCGGGACTCGGAGCCGAGATCGAGAAGCCCGCGTTCAGCAACGAGTTCATAGGCAAGACGGTGTTCAAACAGGGTGTGTTCATGCCTGTGGCGGTAGTGAAGGCGGGGCAGAAGCCTTCGGGCAATGAAGATTACGTCGACGGCATTTCCGGTGGCACCATCACTTCAAAAGGAGTGAGCGCGATGCTTTCCGACTGCCTGACACCTTATGCAGCATTTTTGAAGAACCTCAGTCAGAAATCCAATTAAAGCCATGGCAGAGAAAATCGACAACAGGAGCGTCTTTTTCAACCCCTTCTCTAAAAACAATCCGGTGGTGGTGCAGGTGCTCGGCATCTGCTCCGTGCTTGCCGTCACCGTGAAGCTTGAGCCGGCTCTCGTGATGGGCATGTCGGTAATAGCGGTGCTGGCGTTTTCAAATGTCATCATATCGCTGATCCGCAATACTATTCCCACCAATATCCGTATCATCGTGCAGCTTGTGGTCGTGGCAGGTCTCGTAGTGATCGTCGACCAGCTCCTTCAGGCATATGCCTACGATGTCAGCAAGCAGCTGTCGGTGTTTATCGGACTTATCATCACCAACTGCATATTGATGGGGCGCCTTGAGGCGTTCGCCATGGCCAACCGTCCGTGGCCATCGCTGCTCGACGGCATAGGCAATGGCATAGGCTATGCGCTGGTGCTTGTAATAGTGGGATTCTTCCGCGAGCTGCTCGGAAGCGGTACGCTGCTCGGACTGACTGTCGTGCCGCAGAGTTTCTACGACGCGGGGTATGTCAACAACGGTCTGATGATCCTCCCTCCGATGGCCCTCATCGTGGTGGCATGCATCATCTGGGTGCAGCGCTCGCGCAATAAAGACCTGCAGGAACACTGAACGCCAACACCATAGAAACACTACAATCACTAAGGTATGGAAAATCTGAATCTGTTCATACGCTCGATTTTCGTCGACAACATGATATTCGCCTACTTCCTGGGCATGTGCTCGTTTCTGGCGGTATCGAAAAATGTCAAGACGGCATTCGGTCTCGGTGTGGCCGTCACGTTCATGCTCGTCATCACTCTTCCGGTCAACTGGCTGCTGCAGACCTACGTGCTGAGTCCCGGCGCCCTGTCGTGGCTCGGCGAGGAGTATGCTTCGGTCGATCTCTCGTTTCTCTCGCTTATAATGTTTATCGCCGTCATCGCCTCCATGACACAGCTCGTGGAGATGGCGGTGGAAAAATACAGCCCGTCGCTCTATGCCTCTCTGGGAATATTCCTGCCGCTGATCGCCGTAAACTGCGCGATACTCGGCGGCTCGCTCTTCATGCAGCAGCGTGGATTCGGATCGTTCTGGACCGCTACATGCGCCGGCGCCGGATGGGGTCTGGGCTGGCTGCTCGCCATCACGGCCGTGGCAGCCATACGCGAGCGCATAGCCAGCTACTCCAATGTGCCGGCACCGCTCCGCGGCATCGGCATCACTTTCATAGTCACCGCCCTGATGGGTATAGCCTTCATGTCGTTCCTCGGCATTAAAATCTGAAGTGTCATGAATGTAAGTATTATTACCGCTCTTCAGCCGACTGTGGTGGCCGGCACACTCCTTTTCCTTCTGGTAACGCTGCTGCTTGTAGTGATACTGCTTGTGGCCAAACGGTATCTGGTGCATACTGGCAAGGTCAGCATCGAGATCAACGGCGAGCGCCGTCTTGAGGCCGATTCGGGCAAATCGCTGCTCTCCACTATGGCCGACAACAATGTGTTTCTGCCGAGCGCCTGCGGCGGCAAGGGAAGTTGCGGTCAGTGCAAGGTGCAGGTGTTCGAGGGCGGAGGCGACGTGCTCCCGACCGAAGCCGTCCATTTCACCCGCAAGGAGATGAAGGATTCCTGGCGTCTGGGATGCCAGGTGAAAGTGAAGCAGGATATGAAGATCGGCGTGCCCGCTTCGGTGCTCGACATCAAGGAGTGGGAGTGCGAGGTGATATCCAACCGCAATGTGGCCACCTTCATCAAGGAGTTTATCGTGGCCCTGCCGCCGGGAGAGCATATGGATTTCCTACCCGGATCATACGCTCAGATCAAGATACCGCCCTACGAGATGGACTACGATCGCGATATCGACAAGAGCCTTATCGGCGAGGAATACCTTCCGGCATGGGAGAAGTTCGGACTGTTCACGCTCAAATGCCGCAACACCGAGACTACCGTACGCGCCTACTCCATGGCCAACTATCCGGCCGAGGGCGACCGCATAATGCTCACCGTGCGCATCGCCACTCCTCCTTTCAAACCGAAGCCCCAGGTGGGCTTTCAGGACGTGATGCCGGGCATAGCGTCGAGCTATATCTTCACGCTCAAGCCGGGCGACAAGGTGCGCATGAGCGGCCCTTACGGCGATTTCCATCCGATCTTCGACTCGAAGAAGGAGATGATGTGGATAGGCGGAGGCGCGGGCATGGCCCCGCTGCGCGCGCAGATCATGCACATGACGCGCACGCTGCATACCACCGACCGTGTGATGAATTACTTCTATGGAGCGCGTGCGCTCAACGAAGTGTTCTATCTCCAGGACTTCCTGCAGCTTGAGAAGGATTTCCCCAACTTCCACTTCCATCTGGCTCTCGACCGGCCCGATCCGGCAGCCGATGCGGCTGGAGTAAAATATACGCCCGGATTCGTCCATCAGGTGATCTACGACACCTATCTCAAGAATCACGAGGATCCCGAAGATATCGAATACTACATGTGCGGCCCGGGTCCGATGAGCGCGGCCGTCAACAAGATGCTCGATTCGCTCGGAGTAGAACCCGAAAATATTCATTATGATAATTTCGGGGGATAAAGACTGACAGATCAAAAGTTACATAATTCATGGTAATCAGGGGTGCGTGATGATGTGAATCATTGCGCATCTTTTTTTATGGTGTGGAGAGGCCGGTGCTGTAGTGGCATTCAGGCAATTCTGAACAGTCGCTCGGCGTTGGCCGAGGTGCTCTCCGCGATTTCTTCGGATGACTTTCCGAGTATTTCGGCCATACGTGCGGCGGTATGCACCAGATAGGCACTCTCGTTGCGCCGCCCGCGCATCGGCACCGGCGCGAGGTAAGGCGCGTCGGTTTCAAGCAGCAGACGATCGGCGGGAATCTCCTTTATCGCCTCGGGCAGGGTGGAGCGCTTGAATGTAAGAATTCCGTTGATGCCGAAATAATATGATCCGGCCTCCAGTATGCGCCGTGCCTCCTCGGGCGTGCCTCCGAAGCTGTGCATCACGGCCCGGACGGCCGGGTGTCCCTGAAGTACCTCCAGCGTCTCGTCGAGCGCGTTGCGGCAGTGGATGATGACCGGCAGGCCGAGTTCTTCGGCCATTGCAAGCTGAGTGTCGAAAGCGGCCATCTGCTCTTCGCTGCGCGTGGCGTCCCAGTAGAGGTCGATACCGACCTCGCCGACGGCTATATAGCCGCCAGCACGCAGCTCCTCGCTGACGATGGAGAGCGCTTCGCGCCAGTCGTCGGCCACTTCGGTGGGATGCAGTCCCATAGCCATCGAGACACATTCGGGATGGGCGGAGGCAAGCCGTTTCATCGGCGCGATGGTGGTCAGATCCACGTTCGGGAAAATCATGTGGCCCACTCCGGCGCCTAAGGCGCGGTCGACAGCATCTGGCTTTTCCTCCGAGCCATCTTCAGCCAGAAACTCCGGCAGGTAGAGGTGGGTGTGGGTGTCGATCAGCCGGGTCATCGCGTGCGGTCGACTGTGAGCATGGCCAGGTCGGTGAAGAAACGCATCGGCACCGGCTGCAGGTCGAGCTGTCGGAGGCGCGCCACGGCGTCGTCGGCATAGCGGCGTATCAGCTGCAGGCAGCGGTCGGGCAGACCGAGCCGGTCGTAGACGCCCCGCACTCGGTCGATCTTCACCGTGCGCTCCGACGGAGTGGCTATCTCCTCCTTTATGGTGCCGGTGGTGTCCTCGGCGAGGGCGTTGATCAGGAGCCATGTCTTTTTGTCGCACGCTATGTCGCCGCCTATCTGCTTGCCGAAAGTGGCGGGGTCGCCGTAGGTGTCGAGATAGTCGTCGCGCAGCTGGAATGCCAGGCCGAGGCTTTCGCCGTAGCCGTAGAAAGCGTCGATCGCTGTCTGATCGCCTCCGGCCATGATGGCGCCGAGGGCGCAGGCGCACCCGAGGAGTACCGACGTCTTCAGGCGTATCATTTCCATGTATTCGTCGACAGTCACGTCAGGGCGGCTCTCGAAATCCATGTCGAGCTGCTGACCCTCGTAGATCTCCATGGCCGTGCGGTTGAAGAGGTCGAGCACCGGCCGCAGCTGCTGCCCGTCGCAACCTTTCATCATAGCGATGGAGGCGAGCGTCAGCATGGCGTCGCCCGAGAGGATGGCTGTGGCCTCGTTCCACCGGCGGTGGACGGTCGGACGGCCGCGGCGCATGTCGGCACGATCCATGACGTCGTCGTGGAGCAGCGTGAAGTTATGGAACATCTCTATGGCTGCAGCCTGGTTGAGGGCGCATCGGCGTCCGTCGGGTGCGACGGCGTCGGCCACGGCGAGCGTCAGCACCGGACGTATCCGTTTGCCTCCGGCCTGGAGGGTGTAGCGGATCGGGTCGTAGAGTCCGGCTGGCGATGCCGGAATATCAAGATTGCCTACAGCCTTTTCGGCGGCTGCGATATATTCTTTGAGGTCGAGCATTTGCTATTATGTTTGTTCTGGATGGGTTGTATTGTGTCATAGCTCTCCGTTGTAGCCGTGGCGGAATGCTTCGAGCGATTCGGCATCGGCCGCATACTCTTCTACGGCCTTCACAAGGCCCTGGTCAGCTCCGTCGGCCTTCATGATGGCTCCGAGCCGCCATGGTCTGGTCGACACCACATAGACGTGGGCAAGCTCCCCGGGGGGCAGTGTAGATTTGATCGAGTCGAGCGAGCGGACGAAGCGGAGCGCGCGTCCCAGGGAGTCGCTGTCGTAGATCGACATCAGTTCGCGGGTGAAGAGCCTGGCATAGTCACGGTCGGAGGCGTTAGCTTTTTTCAGCCATCCGATCAAGGCTTCGGCGGCTTCTGTCGGGCTGCTCTCTGCGAGACGTGCAGCCTCCTGGGGCGCGGGGCGCGACGGATCGATCTCCGGAGCCGACGAACAGCCGGTAAGCAATGATGAAATAAGAATTATTACGGATAAACGTTTCATTCCGCAAAGTTACGAAATTAGCGGGCAATGACGTGGGTTTATCGCTATTTAATAGTCCGCGTCGACTGTCGGTGGCTTCGGCTTAACCGTTTTTAAGCACGTCCTCCTTGTCGGGTGCGCCTGGTTCAGGTGTCGATGCCGGATCAAACGGATTGAAGAAGTAGATCCCTTTGGCGCCGAGCATGCGGAGCAGGGCCGGGAGCCGTGCAGGATGAAGTCGGCGTAGAGGTGGCGGCGCGGGGTCATGATCACACGGTAGCCGTTTTCGAGGGCTTTGACGAGCTGATGCTTCCGGTCATGGCGCCACCACATGATGACTGCCTTGCCGGGAGATACGCCTGCATCGGCTATCTCGTCCCATCCGATCATCGTCTTGCCTTTGGAGGCCACGATCTCGCGTATGTCGTCCTGCGTATAGAATGCGGCCGGAGCTTTCGGATCGTGCCAGTTGCCTTTGGCGCCCTCGGCCGTCAGCAGCGGTTAGCGCTTGATCTCGATGCGCCAGCCCGGCTCGTCGGTCAGATGCCAGTGGAACACGTTGAGGCGCCGCTTTCGCAAACCCGATAGTCTCCGATCTGTAGAGCCGGTGTATAAGTCCGCAAATAATTGAAATTTGTTGTAAAATTGATTTTGCCGTCTATGCTGTTGTAAACTTCGATCTTTAGGTATAATTTTGTTGTTCAGAAACCCGGAAGAATATGTAAGAACCTGAAACATGATGGACTTATTGTGTGGAGGCGTTTACGATAATGATTAATGGAATATGGATATTTATAAAGAGGCGGCTTTGTTTAGAGTTGAAAACGTGATTAACTATTTCCAAAAAAATAACGACGCTGAATCGTTGCCATGTAATAGCGACTTTGTGGCAGAGTTGTACTGGATCGCATATGCCAACTTGGTGATACTCAATTCGGGTGGCTGGAAAAAAGAACTGCTCTCTGTGGTTTCGACTGTTATTGAACGATGTAAAACTCTCTTGTCTTTCTATGAGACAATCATCAAGGTTCCGGAGGACAAAAATCTTGGTTTTATGGAATATGCCAAGACTTTTTGCGCGCACTGTGACAGTATAGCAGACGTCGTATTTACCGAAAAGGATTTACTGAAAAAGCTTGGTTATAGAGAAATCGATATGGATCTATGTGTCGCTGCCGAGAATCTTGATCTTCAGAAAGTGCGTCAGTTATTGCATCAAGGAGCTGATCCTTCTGTTGAATTCCCATGCGAACTTACCGAAGAAGATTTGCCGGTCGCGGATGACGATGAAAACATTGAAAGATACTCATTATTATCTGAGGCATATATGTATTCATCTGACTTTATTGACGTCAGCGAAGGACTTAAATATTGGATAGCTGCGGCGAAAGAGGCCGATATTGATATACGTGATTACTATGAGTATTCAATGAGTTTATTGCAGCCGGCACATTATCAGGTATTACTTGATGAATTTTTACTTTACGAGTAGCCTGTTGCAAGCTGTTTTAAGCGGTTGGAGAAATTGAGGTAAATTTGCGGGGAAGTGTAACCTTTGGGCGGGGTGGTGCGTCTAAAGGTCAGATTGATCAAAAAACAATAAAAAGAAAAAGATATGAACAGATCACGTAATTTATGGATTGGCGCACTGGTGGCGCTGGCAATCGGCGGAGCCGCAACGATGAGTTCCTGCGAGAGCGACAAACATCATGATATCGAGCGGATACGCCAGGAGATACGCGTTGAGCTGACCGAGCAGATACGCGACGAACTCCAGACCACGCTGGCTTTCGACTCGATCGGGTCGACACCGATCTATATCAGTCCGAGCGTGGAGATCGACGCTCCGCGCTCGTCGGCCGACAATTTCCATGAGGTGAGCAAGATGATAGCTGTGTTCCTGCCTTTCGTGTTCGTGATAGGATTGGTGTGGATGCTTCTCAGCTACCGCCGCAAGAATCTGCTGGCCAAATACCGGCTTATAGAGTATTCCATCGAGAAGAAAATGCCGCTGCCTGAAGCGTTTTTCAATAATGGCTTTGCAGCGCGCACTTCGAAAGTGATGGAATCGGTGACGAGGGGTGGACGAGTATACCGCATCGACTCGCGCAGGTTGAGCAATGCCCTGATATGGATGGGTGTGGGCATTGTGGGCTTCATTTTCTTCATGACGGTCGATGCCAAGGAGCCTGCATGCCTGGCGCTGCTGCCGGTATTCATCGGTCTGGCCAAGCTGATAAGTTACTTCGCTGAGCTGTATTTCAACGAGCGCAATCTCCCGAAGATCCCCGACATACCGCAGACTAACCCTGCTGCTGACGCTAACCGTACCAACGATCTCGGCGGATACGACAACAATGCTCACACGCTTTGAGGAAATCAAGCTGCTGGCGCTGTGTGCCACGACCGACAGCCGCAATGCTTTCGGCCGTCTGGTGGAGGAGTATGAGGAGCCGCTTCGGCGGTTTCTCTACAACCTCACCGGAGGCGATGCGTGCCTTGCCGACGATCTGGCTCAGGATACGTTTCTGAAGGCGTATGAGGCTGTAAGGTCGTTCAAAGGCCTGTCGGGGTTCAGGACATGGCTCTACCGGATAGCCTGTAATCAATACTACAGCTATCTGAGGGGGCGCCGTGAACTGACCGGCATGGAGGCGGAGCCTTACGGGGGCGCTGAATCCGATGCCGGCCAAAGAGCCTCGGAGGCGTCGATGGATGTGGCCACGGCGATGCGCGCCCTCAGTCCGGCCGAGCGTAGTCTGGTGCTGCTCTTTTACCTGGAAGACCGTACGATAAAGGATATAGTCGGCATAACCGGGATGCCGGAGGGCACGGTGAAGGTTTATCTCAAGCGTGCCCGCGACAAGATGGCACGGGTGATGGGGCGCGACTGATTCAGGCAGCCCGCCACGTGTTAAGAAATGATGGTTTTGAAGTGATTGAAAGTATGAAAAAAGAACAGACTGACATGACTGACAAGGATATAAGCGAACTGCTGAAACGCAATCTGCCGAAAGCTCCTCCAGAGCCTTGGTTCACACGAAAGGTGATGGCGCGTCTGCCCGAGCGGAAACGGTTCTGGGCCGGATGGATCGAGACAGTGGCGTGTGCGGTCGGACTGGTGGTGACGCTTGTGTTCGGAGTGATCTACGGTGTAGATCTGATGCAGGAACCGGTGCTGACCGTGAGCGATATAACGATTACCGGGCTGATGGCCGCGATGGCCGGAGCGCTTGCCTGGAACGTGGGCTGCGCTTTCATGCCAAGGGCGCATGAAGTCTGAGGATGGGCTGTCAGCGACGGAAAGGTATGGCGAGAATGCAGTAGACGGGCACTTTGGTGTCGCCTATCTTGCCTGCCACCCACCGGGGCATACGGTTGATGATGCGGAGAGCCTCCTTGTTGAGGCTCTCCTCAACTCCGCGTATGACCTCAGGCGCGGTGATGGTGCCGTCGGGGGTGACGACAAAGCTGCACAGCACGCGTCCCTCTATCCCTTTGCGATATGCGCGGGCCGGATAGCGGCGCTCGCGGTTGATGAATTTCATCATGGCTCCGTCGCCCCCCGGGAAATGGGGCTGCTCGTCGACCGACTCGAACAGGAAAGCCTCTATGTCGACAGGCCTGTTGTCGGCGCTGACCGTACGGTAGGTGACGACCATGCGCTGCTGTCCGCTGACACAGAAAGCCAGTGTCAGCAAGAAGAAAGTGATAATTGGTTTGAGTCGGTACATCAGTGAATTAAGGTCGGCTCCGGAGAGCCTGCTGTCATTAGCGTGAGTTCTCTGTCGGAGAGGGCCCGGAGTAGGGACTCTCCGCTGCAAAAATATGACATGCCCGGGGATTATACAAGCGGGCCGCACTGTTTTTGAGAAAGATTGTTTTTGTTTTTTTAAGTGGCCGTTTAATCATCGGCGTATACGCATTTTGAGTATCTTTGCAATGATTATGCGCATACTACCCCGACTGATATCAGCAGCGGCTCTGGCAGCATTGCCGGCAGCGGCTCTGGCCGACGGCTCCGCAGGAGACTCTTCGCCGGCCTACTCATTTCTCGATATTACCTCGTCAAGCCGGATATTCGGTCTTGGCGGAGTAAATGTCAGTGCGGTCGACCCGGGTCTGGCGGCGATAGACCAGAATCCGGCCTTTCTCGGGCCTGAATACAGCAAGGCGGTGTCGGTAGGCTACATGCGCTATCTCTCCGATTCGGATTTCGCTTCGGCCGCGTTTGGAAACGGTATCGGCGAGCGGAGCGCATGGGGCGTGGCGCTGAAATATTTCGGCTACGGAAGCATGGAGAGTACGGATGTGGAGGGGGTGTCGTCGGGCACGTTTTCTCCTAAAGATATCGCTGTCTCGGCAACATATTCGCGCGATATCACCGATCTGCTGAGGGGCGGCGCTACGCTGCGTTGGGTTTACTCGTCGTATGATTCATTCACGGCCATGGCTGTCGGTGTAGATCTCGGTGTCAATTATTATGATCCCGACCGTGATCTGTCGCTGTCGGCGGTCGTCACCAATCTCGGCGGACAGGTGAAACGTTTCAGAGAGCGTTACGACCGGCTTCCGGTCGACGTGAGGCTCGGCTGGACGCAGTCGTTTCCCGGTCTGCCGGTGAGATTTTCGGTGACAGCCTGGAACCTCACCAAATGGCATCTGCCGTATTATGAGACAGGCGACGGATCCGACGGCAGCTCTCCTGAGATAAAGGACTCGTTTGGCAGCAATCTGATGCGTCATCTGGTATTCGCAGCCGAGATAGTGCCCGACAGCCGATTTCATGTAGGCATAGGCTACAACTACAAGACGCGCACCGACATGGCCACTTATTCGCGCAACGTGCTGAGCGGCTTCTCTGTCGGCGCGGGCATGTCGCTGGGCGGCTTCGGTGTCGATGCGGCCTTCGCCATGCCTCATCGCGGCGCATCAACCCTTATGCTGAACTTTTCGGCCGACATAGGCCGTTTTCTATGAACCAACGTCATAACTGACCGATATATTCAATGGAACAGAAAAAGATCATAATAGCCATCGACGGATATTCATCCACCGGCAAAAGCACGATGGCAAAGAAGCTGGCCCTTCAGGTGGGCTACCGCTATATTGATTCGGGCGCAATGTATCGTGCTGTGGCTCTTTACGCTCTTCGCCACGGAATGGCCGATACGGAGGGCCACGTGGATACAGGAAAACTTGCGGCTGCAATGCCTGACATACATATCGACTTCAGGGTGATGCCCGGTGGGCAGCACACTCTGCTCAACGGCGAGGACGTGGAGCAGGAGATAAGGTCGATGACGGTGTCGCAGGCCGTTTCGCCTGTGGCGGCTGTCCCAGCGGTCCGACACGCGATGACCCGGCTGCAGCAGAGGATGGGGCGCGAGAAAGGAATAGTGATGGATGGCCGCGATATAGGCACCACGGTGTTTCCCGAGGCTGAGATGAAGGTGTTTGTCACCGCATCGGCCGAGACCCGTGCGCGCCGGCGTTTCGACGAGCTTAAGGCCAAAAACATGAATGCAAGCTACGAGGAGGTGCTTGCCAATCTGCGCGAGCGCGACCATATCGACGAGACGCGTGCCGAGAGCCCTCTGCGTAAGGCTGCCGACGCGGTGACGCTCGATAATTCCAATATGTCGCTCGAAGAGCAGGACGCCTTCATGCTCCGGATTTTCAACGAACGGACAAGATGAAGCCCACGGTAGAGATCGATCAGGGCTCCGGATTCTGTTTCGGAGTGGTCACGGCAATACGCAAGGCTGAGGAGGTGCTCGACCGGGAGGGCCGGCTGTATTGTTTGGGCGACATCGTCCACAACAGCGCCGAGGTGGAGCGGCTGCGCCGTAGGGGACTGGTCACGATCACCCATGAAGAAATGGAGGGATTGCACGGGGTCAAGGTGTTGCTGCGCGCACATGGCGAGCCTCCTGCCACTTATGAGCTGGCACGACGCAACGACATAGAGATCATTGATGCCACCTGTCCGGTGGTGCTCCGTCTGCAGAGCCGCGTGAAGCAGGCTTCCGAGACTGACGCCGACCGTCCGCAGATTGTGATTTATGGCAAGAACGGACATGCGGAGGTCAACGGCCTTGTCGGTCAGACCCGCGGCGAGGCGATCGTCGTTGAGGATGTGTCAGGGCTTGACGAGGTGGATTTCAACCGCCCGGTGGCCCTGTATTCGCAGACTACCAAATCGCCCGAAGGGTTGCGTCATATGGTAGGGGAAATAGAGCGGCGCAAGGCGCCCGGCGTCAGCTTCAGACACTTTGATACGATATGCCGGCAGGTGGCCGGGCGTGTCGAAGGTTTGAGGCAGTTTGCGGCAGCCCACGATGTGGTGCTGTTCGTGAGCGGTGCCAAAAGCTCCAACGGCAAGGTGCTTTGCGGCGAATGCCGCGAGGTGAATCCTCGCACTCATCTGGTGAGCGGCCCCGATGCCGTGGAGGCGGAGTGGCTGCGGGGAGCATCGTCGATAGGTATATGCGGCGCCACATCGACACCACGCTGGCTTATGGAAGAGGTGCGCGACCGTGCGCAGGAACTCGCCGATGAATGATTTTGTAGCGATAGATTTCGAGACGGCAAATGCCGAGCCCACAAGCATCTGTGCCGTAGGGGCTGTAAAGGTGGAGGGCGGAATGATCACCGATCGGTTCTACTGTCTTGTAAAGCCGGAGCCCGACTATTATATAAGGCGTTTCACCGAGCAGATCCATGGGATAGGCCCGTCAGATACCGAGGATGCTCCCGGATTCTGGAGAATATGGCCTGATCTGTGCGAATTTATAGGACGTCTGCCCCTTGTGGCGCACAACAAGCGGTTCGACGAACGGTGTCTGCGCGCCACGTGCCGCTGCTACGGCATAGATTATCCCGATTACGACTTTTACTGTACTCTCGAGAAAGCCCGGCGTACGATACCCCGCACGCTGTGCGCTTCATTCAGTCTGCCGTCGCTCGCAGGATTCCTCGGCATACCGTTCGACAATCACCACAATGCTCTTGCCGACGCCGAGGCGTGCGCCAAAATAGCGATTGCGCTGCTTTGAAGGGTCGTTTTCAGTCGGTCATTCCAGACCGTATTCCTTGATCTTGCGGTAGAGAGTGCGCTCGGAGATATTGAGCTCCTTGGCGGTGGCTTTGCGGCGTCCGCCGTTGTTTTCAAGCGACCGCCGGATAGTCTCGCGCTCGGTGTCCTCAAGTGTCAGCGCCGGCTGAGAGGGCGAGGCTGTAGGAGTGGCCGACGTGATGTCATCAGCCGTTATGTCTTCCACATGATTCGCCTGCTGGACCGGCTTGTAGTGGACGAGCGACAAAGGCATATCCAGCACTTCCGATGCCGGAGTGTCGATGGGTTTTGTCGACGGCTGATGCTTCTCAATCTCGGCGCGGAGCGAATCGATCTCCTTCTGCATGCGGAAGATCATGTTGAATATGGCTTCGCGCTCGCGGTCATAGGTGTGCGACGAGGATGATGCGAGCACCGGAGTGTATACGGATCCTCCGGCCGGGAGGTACTGCTCCACGTCGGCAGCGGTCACATCCTGTCCGGCATCGAAGAGGGCTGTCTGTTCCACGACGTTCTTGAGCTGGCGCACATTTCCGGGCCAGCGGTAGCGGAGCATCAGGCTGCGGGCTTCGTCGGAGAACGTCACTGCCGGCATGCGGTAGCGCTCGGCGAAGTCGGAGGCGAATTTGCGTGCGAGAAGCATTATGTCGTTGCCGCGCTCCCGCAGCGGAGGCACAACGATGTTTACGGTCGACAGGCGGTAGTAAAGATCCTCGCGGAAACGTCCTTCCTCAACGGCCTTGAGCATGTCGACATTGGTGGCGGCCACCACGCGGATGTTGGTTTTCTGTACCGTCGAGGAGCCTACCTTGATGAATTCGCCGCTCTCAAGCACGCGCAGCAGGCGTGCCTGCGTGGTAAGCGGCAGCTCGGCCACTTCGTCGAGGAATATCGTGCCGCCGTCGGCCTCCTCGAAGTAGCCTTTGCGTGAACCTATTGCTCCGGTGAAAGCACCTTTCTCATGGCCGAAAAGCTCGGAGTCGATGGTGCCTTCAGGTATGGCGCCGCAGTTGACGGCGATGTAGCGCGCATGTTTCCGGGCGCTGAAAGCGTGAATGATCTTCGGGAAAAATTCTTTTCCCGAGCCGCTCTCGCCGGTGACGAGTACCGACAGATCGATAGGTGCCACCTGCACCGCGCGGCTGATCGCAGCCGTCAGGGCGGGGGCGTTGCCGATGATGCCGAATCTCATTTTGGCCTGCTGCACTTCAGCAGGGATTTCGGGAGGCATGGATATCTTCACGGTCGGTTTTATGTCGTAGGGTTCAGGAATTTGCACGCGAGGCAGCACGCTTGCGGTCGAGCTCGTCGAGAAGTATCTTGCGCAGACGTATATGGTTGGGGGTCACCTCCACATATTCATCCTCCTTGATGTATTCGAGCGCCTCCTCAAGGCTGAACACTACCGGCGGGACGATACGGGCCTTGTCGTCGGCTCCCGATGCGCGCATGTTGGTCAGCTTCTTGGATTTGGTGACATTGACCACTATGTCGTTGTCCTTGGCGTTCTCGCCCACGACCTGTCCGGCGTAGACCTCTTCCTGAGGGAAGATGAAGAAGCGACCGCGATCCTGGAGCTTGTCGATGGCATAGGCGTAGGCCGTGCCGGCCTCCATTGCTATGAGCGAACCGTTTGTGCGGCGCTCGATGTCGCCTTTCCATGGCTGGTATTCCAGGAAGCGGTGGGCCATGATGGCTTCGCCGGCCGATGCGGTCAGCACGTTGTTGCGAAGGCCTATGATGCCGCGTGAGGGTATGTTGAATTCGAGGTGTATGCGGTCGTTTTGAGTGGCCATCGACACGAGGTCGCCCTTGCGGCGGGTGACCATGTCGATCATCTTGGAGGAGTATTCCTCGGGCACGTTGATGGTCAGCAGCTCCACGGGCTCGCATTTGCGGCCGTCGATCTCCTTGACGATCACCTGCGGCTGCCCGACCTGAAGCTCATAGCCTTCGCGGCGCATGGTCTCGATCAGCACCGACAGATGGAGCACGCCGCGACCGAATACGGTCCAGACGTCCTCATGGTCGGCTTTCTTTACACGCAGGGCCAGATTGCGGTCGAGCTCGCGGGTGAGGCGTTCGCCTATATGGCGTGATGTGACGTATTTACCGTCGCGGCCGAAGAAGGGGCTGTCGTTGATGGTGAACGTCATCGACATGGTAGGTTCGTCGATGGCGATGCGGGGGAGAGCCTCCGGGGTTTCAGCGTCGGCTATTGTGTCGCCGATCTCGAATCCTTCGATGCCCACGAGGGCGCAAATGTCGCCGCTCTTGACGCTCTGCACTTTCTTGCGCCCCATGCCTTCAAACACGTGGAGCTCCTTGATGCGCTGCTTCACGACCGAACCGTCCTTCTTGCAGAGAGCTATCTGCATGCCTTCGCGGAGCTCTCCGCGGTGCACGCGGCCGATGGCTATGCGGCCTACGTAGCTCGAGAAGTCGAGCGATGTGACGAGCATCTGGGCCGGTCCCTCGATAGTGGTCGGGGCCGGAATATACTTGATGATGGCGTCGAGCACCGGCGTGATGTTGTCGGTGGGCTTCTGCCAGTCGTCGCTCATCCATCCCTGCTTGGCTGAGCCGTAGACGGTGGGGAAGTCGAGCTGGTCCTCAGTGGCGTCGAGATTGCACATCAGGTCAAACACCATTTCCTGCACCTCCTCGGGACGGCAGTTGGGCTTGTCGACCTTGTTGATCACTACCACAGGCTTCAGTCCGAGTTGTATGGCTTTCTGAAGCACGAAGCGGGTCTGCGGCATCGGGCCCTCGAAAGCGTCGACGAGAAGCAGACAGCCGTCGGCCATGTTGAGCACACGCTCCACTTCGCCGCCGAAGTCGGCGTGGCCCGGAGTGTCGATGATGTTGATCTTATAATCCTTGTAAATTACCGAGACGTTTTTCGAGAGAATCGTGATTCCGCGTTCACGCTCAAGGTCGTTGTTGTCGAGGATCAGCTCTCCGGATTGTTTGGCGTTGTCGCGCAGAATGTTGCCGGCGAGGATCATTTTATCGACGAGCGTGGTCTTGCCGTGGTCCACGTGTGCAATAATTGCGATATTGCGTAGTTTTTGCATGTGAATAGATTTTGTGGTGCAAAGGTAACAATTTCTCCGGAAAATGTACTAAATTTGTTGGCTTCTTAAAAAAGTTAAAGATCATGAAACCCACCTTCAACGTTCGGGAACAAAGCGAGATTTACATCGGTCCCACGGCCGACATCCTCTCCGGGGTGCTGCCTGAGGGGCGCGTGATCGTCGTTTCCGACGCTACGATCGACCGCCTTTACCATCCGCTGCTGGCGCCGTACGACACGGTGCTCATCGGTGCGGGCGAAAGCATAAAGACCCTGCAGACCGTGGAATCCATCTACCGGCGTTTCATCGAGCTGGGCGCGGACCGCTCCACGTTCGTGCTCGCCGTCGGAGGCGGCATCGTGACCGACGTGGCGGGGTTCGCCGCGGCGACTTACATGCGCGGACTGTCGTTCGGATTCGTCTCGACCACCCTGCTGGGGCAGGTGGACGCCAGCGTGGGCGGCAAGAACGGCGTGAATGTGGACGGGTACAAGAATATGGCCGGAACCTTCAAACAGCCGCGCTTCGTGATCTGCGATCCCGAAATGCTGCGCACGCTCTCCGACCGGGAGTTCCGTGCGGGGCTTGCCGAGGTCGTCAAGGCGGCCGTCATCGCCGACGCCGATCTTTTCACCCGGATCGAAAACGTCTCTTTCGAGGCCCTGCGCACCGATACCGACCTGCTTACGGACGCTATTTCCGCCGCGGTCCGCGTCAAGGCCGATATTGTCGAACGCGACGAGCACGAGACGGGCGACCGCCGCAAGCTCAACTTGGGGCATACGCTGGCCCACGCCATCGAGAAGTGCTCGAACCGGATGAATCACGGCGAAGCGGTGGCCGTCGGCACGGCCCTGATCGCCGCCGCCGCGGTGAAGCTGGGCGTCCTGCAGCCTGCCGACCGCGACCGGATCGTGAACGTGCTGGAGAAGCTGGGTTTCGACCTCACGCCGCCGGTCGATGTGAAACGTCTGCTCAAAGAGGTGGGCAAGGACAAGAAGAGCGAGGACGGCATGCTGCGCATCGTGCTGCCCGTAGGGATCGGCGATTGCGAGGTGCGTCCGATGCCGATTGCCGATTTCGCCGCGCTCTTTGCGTAGGGCATACGACGCATATCCATAAAAAGAAAGGCCCCGCTCAACGGCGGGGTCTTTTCTATATACTACTTATCGTTAAATCTCGGTCATGGTCCTCAGCTTCTCGATGTAGGCGTCCCAGTCCGTGATGGGCTGTCGGGCTACGCCCGATTCGATCGCGGCGCGTGCCACGGCGGGCGTCACGGTGCAGAGCAGACGCGGATCGAGCGGCTTGGGAATGAGGTAGCCGCGGCCGAATTCCAGTTTGCCCAGCGCATAGGCGCGCAGCACCATGCTCGGTACAGGCTCCTGCGCCAGTTCGGCCAAGGCGCGTGCCGCGGCGAGCTTCATCGCTTCGTTGATCTTCGTGGCCCGCACGTCGAGCGCCCCGCGGAAAATGTAGGGGAAGCCCAGCACGTTGTTTACCTGATTGGGGTAGTCGGAGCGGCCCGTCGCAAAGATGATGTCGGGACGCGAAACGACTGCTTTGTCGTAGGCGATCTCCGGATCGGGATTGGCCAGCGCCATGACGATCGGATTGGTCGCCATCGTGCGCAGCATTTCGGGAGTCAGCACGTCGGCCTTGGATACGCCGAGGAATACGTCGGCGTCGTGTATGGCTTCGGCGAGGGTGGTGATGCGGCGGGAGGTGGCGAATTCGCGTTTTATCTCGTTGATATCCGTGCGGTAGGTGGTGACCACGCCCTGACTGTCGCAGAAAATCATGTTTTCGCGGCGGACGCCGACGGCGATGAAGAGCCGCGCGCAGGCGATGGCCGCCGCACCGGCGCCGTTCACTACGACGCGGAGTTTGTCGAGCGCTTTGCCGGCGATTTTCGCCGCATTGAGCAGCGCGGCCGTCGAAATCACGGCCGTGCCGTGCTGGTCGTCGTGCATCACGGGAATGTCCAGCTCTTCGCTCAGCCTCCGGTCGATTTCGAAGCACTCCGGAGCCTTGATGTCTTCGAGGTTGA
>ERZ825324.1600-NODE-1600-length-26630-cov-4.605607_pt1 | contig 26630 bp, 19 predicted proteins | sample MGYA00519859_ERZ825324 | MGnify/ENA primary metagenome ERZ825324 (study PRJEB31778, sample SAMEA3449198) | human gut metagenome | biome: human gut; feature: human-associated habitat; material: faeces | place: United Kingdom | collected 2010/2012 ... | reverse complement strand
TATGCAAAACCGCAAGGTGAAGTATATGGGCTGACGCCTGCCCGGTGCTGGAAGGCCATAACTTCACGGATGCTGTCTTCTCCTGCCATCAGCATGATCAGACGATCCAGTCCGTATGCCAGTCCGGCGTGTGGCGGTACTCCATATTTGAATGCATCCAGAAGGAATCCGAACTGTTTCTGTGCCTGTTCCGGCGTAAATCCAAGTACTTCGAACATCTTGGACTGAATATCATCCTGGTGGATTCGGATACTTCCGCCACCGATCTCATTTCCGTTCAGTACGATATCGTATGCCTGAGCACGTACTGCTCCCGGATCGCTGTCGATCTTATCGAGGTCTTCTTCCATCGGCATGGTAAACGGATGATGCATTGCTGTGAAACGGTTCTGTTCATCACTCCACTCAAGAAGCGGGAATTCTGTGATCCACAGGAATTTGTATTCATTCTTATCAAGGAGTTCCATCTGGCGTGCCAGTTCCAGTCTGAGTGCACCAAGAACATCCCATACAACTTTATTCTTATCTGCCGCAAAGAGAAGAAGGTCTCCATTCTCTCCAGCCATCGCTTTAATCAGCGCTGCTGTCTCTTCTTCCGTCATGAATTTTGAGAAAGAAGATTTGACAGTTCCGTCTTCATGGATTGCAATATAAGCAAGTCCCTTTGCTCCATAACCTTTTGCAAAATCAACCAGCTTGTCGATCTTCTTTCTGGCCATGCCACCCTGGCCTTTTGCGTTGATACCACGGACAGTTCCGCCTGCTTCAATCGCATTCTTAAATACAACAAATTCGCTGTCTTTGACAGTCTCTGTCACATTAACCAGCTCCATGCCGAAACGGATATCCGGTTTATCAGAACCGAATCTGTCCATTGCTTCCTGCCAGGTCATTCTCTGGATCGGGAGCTGTACATCGATATCCAGTACATCTTTGAACAGATGTGCAAGCAGTCTCTCATTGATATCAATGACATCATCAACATCTACAAAAGAAAGTTCCATATCAACCTGTGTAAATTCAGGCTGTCTGTCAGCTCTTAAATCTTCATCTCTGTAACATTTTGCAATCTGAATATATCTGTCAAAACCTGAGCACATAAGCAACTGCTTATATAACTGTGGAGACTGTGGTAATGCATAGAAGCATCCCGGATGTACTCTACTAGGTACTAAATAATCTCTCGCACCTTCAGGTGTACTCTTACATAATGTTGGAGTTTCAATTTCAATAAATCCTTCATTTGACATAAACTTTCTAATAAAAGTTGTAATATCACTTCTCATCTTAAGATTTCTCTGAAGATGAGGCTTTCTTAAATCAAGGTATCTATATTTTAATCTTAACTCTTCTCTAGTATTAGCATCTTCTTCAACAGGGAATGGAGGTGTTTCAGCTTCTGATAAAATTCTAAGTGTGTTTACAGTTACTTCAATATCACCTGTTGCCATATTTTCATTAACTGCACCACTACGCTGTCTAACAACACCTTCTGCTGCAATAACAAATTCGCTTCTAAGATTTTTAGCTTTTTCAAAAACTTCACCATTGTTTTCATCAAAAACTAACTGTAAAAGACCTGAACGATCTCTTAAATCTATAAAAATCAAGCTTCCTAAATTTCTTCTTTTCTGGACCCATCCCATTACAGTTACAGTTTCACCAATATTCTTATTAGATACTTCTGTACATCTGTGACTTCTATGAAGTCCCTGCATTGACTCTGCCATAATTCTTCCTCCTAATTCATCCACTGTGAAATAAAATATATTATTTTAATGGGTTCTTATAGAATTCTTTGAATTCTTCATAACCCTGCTCTTTTAACTGTTCTTTCTGGAACTTTTTATTCTTATTCATTCTTGTTACAAGAACCTGAGTACCATTCTTTCTTTCTTCCTGAGCCTGTGCAATAACATCACAAAGTGCATCTTCCTTAACACCTTTTTCAATAAGATAAGCAACCTTATTGTATTCTTCAGGAATCTTAAAGCCCTGTTCCATTAATAATAAAACAATACGTTCAAAACCAATTGAAAAACCACAGGCTGGAACATCATGTCCAATGAATTTTCCAACCATCTTATTGTATCTTCCGCCGCCACCGCAGCTTCCACCAAATTCAGGAATTGCAATTTCAAAAATTGTTCCTGTATAATATGACATACCTCTAACTAAAGTAGGATCAAATACAATTTCAAAATCAGATGACTTCGTAGCCTTAACACTTTCAATAATCTCGTTCATCCACTGCTTAACATCATCTTCCATATAATCACCAAGCTTTTCAGCCAAATAATCAATAGGATTAGCCTGCTGTTCAATTTCTTTAAATAAAGAAACGTACTTATTTACTGATTCTTCAGAAAATTCATATTTAATAAGTTCTTCCTTAACTCCTTCAAGACCAATCTTGTCCATCTTGTCAAGAATAATAAATACGCTGTCATAGCTTTCTTCAGGGAAACCACTGTAAGCAGCCATAGCCTTTAATATTCTTCTCTCGTTAATTCTAATCTGGAAATTCTTAAATCCAAGCTTTCCAAGTGTTGTTGTAGTTGCAAGAATCAATTCGATTTCTGCCAGGTTACTTGGGTCTCCAAGAATATCAATATCACACTGCATAAACTGACGGTAACGACCTCTCTGCGGTCTGTCAGCTCTCCAAACACTCCCCATCTGTAAAGCCTTAAAAGGTGATGGCAAGTTATTGGCATTATTTGAATAATATCTTACAAGAGGAACTGTTAAGTCATATCTTAACCCGTTGTCAACAACATCCATATCTGTCTGTGCTGTTTCCAGATTAAGCTTCTCGCCTCTTTTTAAAATCTTAAAAATTAACTTTTCGTTTTCTCCACCCTGCTTATTAGTAAGGTTAGAAATATTTTCTACACAAGGTGTTTCAATCTGTGTAAAACCGAAAGCCTTATATGTATCTTTAATTACGTTCTGCACATAATTTCTTATTTTCATCTCTTCAGGAAGAATATCTTTCATTCCTGTAACAGGTTTCTTGCTTAATGCCATTTTCTATGTCTCCTTATTATTTTTCTCACAACCATAAATTTTACTATTGTTTTTTATTTTTAACAACCCATAGATTGAAAGTATTTTCTTTTTCTTTCAATCATTTCGTCAATTCTTTCAATATATTGGTCTACATTCTTTACAGTATCTATTCTTTTGCCCTCTTTTCTATCCGGTGACAAAAGCTTAGTAACCGCTCCTGCTCCAACGGCCCATACATCCTGAAAGTCACCCATCATAAGAATATTGTAAAGGCCTTCACAACCTTCAATAGAATATCCTACATTTTCCTGATTACCTGCCATATTCTTCTGTCTATATAGATAATAAGGTTTCATATTCATCTCTTCTGAATACTTTTCTGTAACTTTCATAAGTTCAGAACTATTTTCCATATGCATGTCAGAATATTTATCTTTCATAATATTTAAACGTGCTGCTCTCTTTAACGCAAGAGAATGTACGGTTATTCCTTCCGGACTAAGTTTCTTTGCCTCTTCCATAGAATATCTTACCATTTTTTCATCTTCTTGTGGAAGTCCAAGAATAAAGTCCATATTTATATTATTAAAGCCACACTGTCTTGCAAGCTTAAACGCTTCCTTAACCTGTTCTACAGTATGTCGTCTTCCAATAATATCTAAAGTTTCCTGATTCATCGTCTGGGGATTAATTGAAATTCTTGAAACATTATGTTTCTTTAATGTTTTAAGCTTTTCTTCAGTAATACTGTCAGGTCGTCCCGCTTCAACAGTAAACTCTCTTACTGTGCTAAAATCAAAATTCTCCTTAAGACTTGTAATCAACCTATCCATCTGATCAGGTTCCAATGTTGTAGGAGTTCCTCCTCCAATATATACCGTGTTAAGTTCACGACCTTTTAATTGCTCACCTAAGAATTTAATCTCTTTTATGACGCTGTCTACATAACTGTCAACCTTATCCTTGTACATTGATATAGGATAAGATGTAAACGAACAATAAAGGCATGTAGTTGGGCAAAAAGGAATTCCAACATAAAGACTGTATCCTTCTTTATAATTAATATCTGATAATATTCTGCTTTCCCTTCTTGAAATGTCAATTGCAAGGTTAAGCTTTTCATCAGAAATCAAATAAGTTTCCTTCATTGTCTTTCGGACCTGCTCTTCTCTCATTCCCTGTTCAAACAACATTCCTGGAATTTTGGCAGGTCGTATTCCCGTTAGATTGCCCCAAGGCAATTCCTTGCCTGTATCCTTTGACATAACACTGTACAAAAGCTTTTTTAAAACATTCTTTAACTCTGTTCTATGAGTTTTAGATAAATCGCAGTGGTTAACAATACCACTGCAGTCTATTTCATAATGTTCTTCAAAAAGCTTTTTTTCATTGTCTGACAATATTATATTTATTCTATTTTCTTCATAAACAACTTTTAAAATTCTATAGTAATCCTGAACCTGACTATTAATCTTAAATGGATGTCCCATATAAAAAGCCTGAACCATGGATTGTACATCATATTGAAATTCTTCCGGTACTATCTGAATATCAATCATTAATAATATACCTTCTCTGTTCCTATTGTTGTGCTGTCATTATGTCCCGGTAAAACTGCTGTTTCATCAGGAAGTTTCTTTAATAATTTTTCTCTAATTGATTTCATTATTTCAGATTCGCTTCCACCCGGAAAATCTGTTCTTCCTCTGCTTCCGTGGAATAATGTATCACCGCTAAATAAGATTTCATTGTCTTCCAAATAATAACATCCGCTGCCTGGTGTATGTCCCGGTGTTGCAATAAATGTCATATTAATTCCTGCCAATGTAATCTTCTGTCCGTCTTTTAAGAACTCATCTGCTTCAATTGTCATTGGTGAATCAAAATATGAAGAAAGATTCATTTTTTTATCTCCAATTAACTCTTTTTCAGCTTCTGATACATAAACCTTAATTCCGTATCTTTCCTTTAAAGCATTTACGGCACCAATGTGGTCATAATGGCCGTGTGTTAAAATAATTGCTACAGGTTTCATTTCCATCTTTGAAATATTTACGGAAATTTTAAGTTCATTTTCACCCGGATCAACTATAAATCCTTCGCCTGTTTCTTTATTTTCACATAAATAACAATTAGTGTAGCACTCGCTAACTAAAAGATTTCTAATCTCAATCTTTCCCATATATTCTCCATTTCATATTCATTTCTGTACATATCTGTTAATGTTTTGACTTTTTATTTAAAATTGTCAGCCTGTTGTTCTTTCAATATCAATAATGCTGTCAATCTGTCTTATTCTTGAAATAAGACTGTTAAGCTCCTCAGTTCCCTGAATTGCAAATGACATAGATATTGTGGCTATTTCAGACTTACTTGTTCTACTGTTAATACTGTTAACATCAATGTTTTTCTCTGTAAATATTTTAGAAAGGTCTGTTAAAATACCTACTCTGTTATGAGCATATATGACAATCTCTGTCATATATTTGCCGTCCTGCTTTCCTTCATCAGCAGCCCAGCTTGCCTCAATAAGTCTTCCTCTTTCAAAATCAGGAAGATTAATTATATTAATACAGTCTGTTCTATGAATTGACACACCACGTCCTCTTGTAACAAAACCAATAATTTCATCACCGGGAACAGGGCTACAGCATTTAGAAAATCTAACTGCCACATCATCCATACCTTCGACAATAATTCCACTCTTTGATGTATGTGTCTTATTTTCAGCCTTTTCGCCTATTGTTGAATTAAGAACATCCTGATCTGTTATTTCTTTTCTATGGGTCTTGTTGTATTCCTCAACAAGCTTATTTACAATCTGTCCTTCTTTAAGTCCACCGTGACCTACGGATGCAACTAAAGAGTTCCAATCCTTATAGCTATATTTAAGTCTTACTTTTTCCATATATTCAGGTTTTAAAATATCCTGCAATACAATGCCTTTAGACTTACAATATTTATCTATAAGTTCCTTACCTTTAATAATATTTTCTTCTTTATTCTGTAACTTAAACCATTGATTAATCTTGTTCTTTGCCTGTGTACTTTTAACAATCTTAAGCCAGTCCATACTTGGTCCGTTAGAATTGTTAGATGTTACAACTTCTACCTGATCACCGTTCTGAATCTTATAATCAATATTTACCATCTTTCCGTTTACTCTGGCACCAACCATCTTGTTACCTACTGCACTATGAATACTGTAAGCAAAATCAATTGGTGTTGAACCATTAGGTAGACTCTTAAGGTCTCCATTAGGTGTGAAGCAATATACATTCTCAGAGAACATATTAAGGTCATCTTTGAGAAGGTTAAGAAACTCGTGATTATCAGACAAGTCTCTCTGCCATTCAAGAATCTGTCTTAACCAACTAATCTTCTGTTCCTCATTGTCACCTTCACCTGTTATGTTTTCTTTGTATTTCCAATGGGCAGCGATACCATATTCTGCTGTTTTGTGCATTTCCATTGTACGAATCTGGATTTCAAACGGCTGACCGTTAGGTCCGATTAATGTTGTATGAAGTGACTGGTACATATTCTGCTTAGGCATCGCAATATAATCCTTAAATCTTCCCGGTACAGGAGTATATTTCTCGTGGATAACGCCCAATGCACCATAACATTCCATTACTGTGTCAACAATAATACGAATGGCAAAAACATCATAAATCTGGTCTAATGTTTTGTGCTGGTTAACCATCTTCTTATAAATACTGAAATAATGTTTTACACGTCCATCTATTGTAGCTTTAATTCCTGCCTTCTCAATATATCCGGCAACTTCAGCTATAAGCTGGCTCATAAATTCTTCTCTATGTTCAAGTCTTAAATGAACACCATCTACCAAATCTTTATATTTCTCAGGTTCTAAATATCTAAGGGCCAAATCGTCTAACTCTATCTTAATCTTAGAAATACCAAGACGGTCTGCAATTGGAGCATAAATCTCCATTGTTTCCTTTGACTTTTCTTTCTGCTTTTCAGGTGTCATATACTGCAAAGTTCTCATATTATGAAGTCTGTCGGCAAGTTTTATAAGAATTACACGAATATCCTTTGCCATGGCAAGAAACATCTTTCTAAGATTTTCTGCCTGCTTTTCTACTTTGTCAGCATCATAGTCTAATTTTGTAAGTTTTGTAACACCATCAACTAAGTCTGTTACTTCCTCTCCAAACTCGCTAATCATCTGCTCCCTTGTAACTTTTGTATCTTCCATTACATCGTGAAGCAATCCTGCCATAATTGATTCTTTATCCAATTCAAGATCAGCAAGAATCAGTGCAGTGTGAATAGGGTGAATTATATAAGGCTCACCTGATTTACGTTTCTGGTCACCGTGAGATTTCTTTGCGAAATTGTAAGCTTTGTCAATTGCACTCAAATCACCTGCTGAAGGATGATATCTTTTAATCTTGTCTATAAGTCTGCTATACAATTCCTCCGGTGTAGCATGTTCTTCTTCTTTCGGTATAACACCATGATTTTCAATTTTTACGTTAATGTTGTTTTTTTCGCCCATAGAGTATCTCCATCAAAAAAATTATTTGCCTTCGTAAACTACAACTGACTCTACATTATATCCTTCAAGAGCCTTTCTTCCGTTAAGTCCTGCCAATTCAGTTAAGAATAAACATGAAACAACTTCTCCGCCTAAACGCTCAACTAAGTTAATTGCTGCCTTAACTGTTCCACCTGTAGCTATTAAATCATCTACTATAACTACTTTCTGTCCTTCTTTAATGGCATCAGTATGAATTTCTATTTCAGCACTTCCATATTCCAAATCATATGATTCTGAAATTGTTTTCCATGGAAGCTTTCCTTTCTTTCTAATTGGAGCAAATGCCTTTTTCATGTCAAATGCAATAGGTGTACCAAACATAAATCCTCTTGCTTCAAGACCAACTATAACATCAAAATCTTTGTCCTTAATCTTATCTTCCATACTTTTAATGGCTAACTGTAATCCTTCAGGATCCTGTGTTACTGTTGTAATGTCTCTGAAAATAATTCCCTGTTTTGGAAAATCAGGAATGCTTCTAATGTACTTTTCTACTGTGCTCATTTTTTCCTCCTAATGTATATGGCTTCTTTAATTATTATATATTTTTAAAAAAGTATGTTTTATACACACTTTAGGTATATAGAAGTATTTTACCCTTATTAGCAAAATCTATCAATAACTATTTGTAAATCTATGTTACCTCTAAACTCATTTATTGTAGGATAAAAGGTTGCCATAAATGTAATTGCATTATTTTGACCAAGTAAAGCTTTATTAATCTCTTCCTGTCCAAATTTTTCCTTAATAAATCCCATAAATTCTTGAGTTCTGTCAAACATTATAGCCGTCATTCTGTAATTTGTACTGTTTTCAATTGTCAATTTCAGCACATTTCCGGCTTTTCCCAATATTTGAAGTTTTTTAATTTTTAAGTTTTTGTCTGCAAAAATAGGCTTCTCGTTTCCTTTTCCAAAAGGTGCAAGTGTTTTTAATTCTTCAACAAGATTCATTGAAATATACTCAATTGGAAGCTGCATGTCTATCCAGACTTTAAGGCATAAATCATCTTCCGTCAAAGTACTGTTCTCGTTTAATCTTTTTCTGAGAAGTTCTATGTTTTCTTTTGGAAGAGACACACCTGCAGCCATTTTGTGGCCACCAAACTTAAGAAACAAATCCTTAACCTTGCAAAGTTCTTCATACATATCATATTCCTCAATAGATCTTCCTGAGCCTTTCACACAATCTTTGGCATCCGTCAGAACTATTACCGGCTTATTACACCTTTCTCTAACTCTTCCTGCAATAATTCCGGCTATACTTTCGTGACAATCTTTTAAATATATTACCAAAACATTGTCATCATAGTCTTTTGCTATTTCAATTGCTTTTTTTGTTCCTTCTTCAGTCATAGCTTTTCTTTCGTCATTTAATTCTTTTAATGACGTGGCAAGAATATCAGCTTTTTCCTTATTCGTTTCACTTAAAAGTTCCATGGCTTTCTTAGCTGTATCAAGTCGGCCACTGGCATTTATGCACGGTCCCAAAACAAACCCTATATGGTATGAGTCAATGTTGTTCTTGTCTATTTTGCAGGCATCTATTAATGCATTTAAGCCAACATCTTTGCAGTTCTTTATCATTTTAAGCCCATATTGAACAACCATTCTGTTTTCGCCCTGAAGTTCAACTACGTCACATATAGTTGCCAAAGCAGCATATGGAAGTAACCGGTAAACGTCTCTTTTTGATATGCCATAGGACTCTGTCAGTGCTGAAATTAGTTGAAAGGCAACCATTGCCCCACACAATTCCTTAAAAGGGTATCCACAATCTTTCTGTTTGTGATTAATTACTGCATCAGCTTTTGGAATAATATATTCTCGCCCCTGTTCTGTTTCCGTATATGGAACTTCGTGATGGTCTGTTACAATTATTGTCATTCCAAGGCTTTTAGCATATTCAACCTGATTATATGCGGCAATTCCGTTGTCACAGGTCAAAATTGTATCTATTCCCTGGTCGAAAGCTTTTTTTATAAGATTCTCGTTAATACCATAGCCATCTTCTATTCTGTGAGGTACAACAACATCAACTACTGCTCCAAGCTTTTTAAGTGATCTATACAAAATATACCCTGAGCAGACACCATCCACATCATAATCACAAATAACTCTTATTCTGTTTCCGGCAGCAATTTTGATTTTTAAAATATCAACTGCTTTATCCATATCTTTAAACATCCATGGTGAACTTAGTCTTTCAATGTCGGGAGAAAGATATTTCTTAATATTTTCATCACCTATAACATTCCTGTTTCTAAGTAATCTTGCCAGAATGGGACTAATGTTAAATTTTCTGCTTATTTCATTGAAATCTGCTTTTTTTGTTTGCAGATACCATCTTTCTTTCATAGTTTCTCCATAAGATTAAGAAACGGTATCACCAATGGCAATACCGCTTCCTAAAATCTAACAATTATTATTTATCAGATTTCTTTCCTTTTAAAACATACCATAATGAACCTGTAATGAATACAGATGAGAATGCACCGGCAATCATACCTGTCATAAGTGGTAATGTAAATTCTCTAATTGATGAAACACCCATGACGAAAATCATAAATACCATTACGAATGTTGTTAAAGTTGTATAGATACTTCTTGTAAGTGTCTGTGTAATACTTCTGTCAACTATTTCAATCATCTTGTCATCACGCTTCATAGCTGCCTTGTTTTCTCTAATTCTGTCAAAGATTACGATTGTAGCATTAATTGAGTAACCTACGATTGTAAGCATACATGCAATAAATGTTGTACCAACTGTAACTCTTGATAATGCATAGAATCCGATAACTATAAGTACGTCGTGGATTAATGCCATAACAGCTGCAAGAGCGAAATGGATGTTCTTAAATCTAATCCAAATGTAGAATAACATACAGATCGTGGCAAGAACTGTTGCGACTACTGCATCACTTCTCATTTCCTTACTTACTGTATCTGAAATCTTAGTATTAGTAAAGTTCTGTTTGTCATCTACTGCCTTGTAATCTTTTACAAGCATATCTTTCATTTCTTCAAATTCATTGTCTTTGAAGTTTCTAGTCTTAATTGTGAAAAGTCCGTCTTTGTTAGTATCTTTCTGTGCCTGAATATCAGTTGAATTTAATAATTTTTCAATTGCAGGTTTAACATTGCTGTTAAATTCATCCATTGTATAGTTTTCACTAAACTGAATTTCTGTAGATGTACCACCCTTAAATTCAATACTATAGTTAAATGCACCACCGTTGTTAGCTGAGTTAAAGATTAATCCACCAATACCAATTGCGATACAAACAATAGCGATTCCAAAGAATACTTTTCTCTTTTCAACAAAATTGATATTCTTTCTTGTCTTTTCTTTTCCGTAGAACTTAGGTGCCTGGAATCCCATATAGTAAAGAATCCATACAAATATTCTTGAAATAACAAGTGATGTGAACAACTGAATTAAAATACCAATTCCTAATGTTGTTGCAAATCCCTGTACTGTACCTGAACCCTTCCAAAGAAGAACCAAAGCTGCGATTAATGTTGTAATGTTACCATCGATAATAGCTGAGGCTGCTTTCTTGAAACCTGTCTTAATAGCTGTTTCTGTTCTTCTGCCGGCAGCAATTTCTTCTCTGATACGTGCGTAAATAATAACGTTAGCATCAACTGCCATACCAATGTTAAGGATAATACCTGCAATACCTGGTAATGTAAGTGTTAAATCAAATCCATTTAATGCAAGTAACATTAATTCTACATATGTAAGTAATGCAAGTCCTGCAGCAAGTCCCGGGATTCTATAAACTATTAACAAGAACAAAATAATGATAATGAAACCAATGATTCCGGCTTTAATACTCTTTGATAATGCATCACTACCAAGCTGAGCACTCTGAACCTTATGACTGATTTCCTTTAATTCTACCTTTAAAGCACCAATTCTAATGTTTGAAGCTAATTCTTCAGCTTCCTTAAGACTCTTCTGTCCGTTAATTTCAGCCTGTCCACCTGTAATAACTGACTGAATTTTTGGTGCACTTAAAATCTCATCATTATAAATAATGTATGATGACTGTCCAACATACTGAGTTGTCATTTCACCGAAAGCTTTTGTTCCTTTCGAATTAAATTCAAGATTTACAACATATTCTGTCTTTCCTGTATCCTTGTTTTTTGAAGCAACACCCTTAGCGTCTGCCACTTCATTACCTGATAACCAAACTTTGTAATAGTTGTTTCCAACCTTAACATATTCGTGATTATCAATCTGTTCATCTGTTGGTTTGTCTGTTGTTGCTGTACAGAAGTATAAAGCACCCGGCTTACCAAGTTCTTCTACTACTGCATCTGCATCATATTCACCCGGAATATCAACAGTGATTCTATCTTCACCTTCTTTGTAAGCTGTTGCTTCACTACTGAAAGTATGAACTCTGTTTTCAAGTTTCAATCTTGTGTCTTCTAAATCAGTTGCTGTAAAACTTTTAGTCTTGCTATCATCAACCTGATAACTAACGCTTGTACCACCCATTAAGTCCAAGCCCTGTGTTACGTTCTGTGCACTACCTGTATGACGTCCGCCTACACCGAACATAACAACGTAGCCTAAAAATAAGACTACTGCAATAGAGATTATAAAACATATAATACTCTTTGTTTTGTTCATTTTCATTTTCATTTTTTTAATAAACCTCTTTCTCATTATCAGCTAACGCTGCCTTAATCATAATTGAACATTCTACTCTCTTTCTTTCCATTTCACATCCAATCTCATATGCATCATTGATTGTTCCATGAAAATTAAATGAGTTGGCTGCACAACCGCCACTGCAATAAAATCTTGCAAAGCAGTTTTTGCATTTCTCTTTTGAGTATACGTTACAGTTTCCAAATGTTTTTACAAGGTCAGTTCTCTTTATGCCCTCATCAACATTGCCCATTAAAAACTCTTCATTTCCAACAAACTGGTGACATGGATAAAAATCACCCCAAGGTGTTACTGCCAAATACTCTGTACCTGAACCACATCCTGATAATCTCTTGTAAACACAAGGTCCCTGATTTAAATCAATCATAAAGTGGAAGAAATTAAAGCCTCTTCCTTCTTTCTCGCGTTTAATATATTCCAAAGCTAACTTGTCATATTCTTCCATTATCTTTGGCAAATCCTCTTCTCTAATTGAATAAGGATCTTCTTCCGGTCCTACAACCGGCTCGATTGACATCTGCTTAAATCCCAAATCCGCAAAGTGCTTTACATCTTCTGAGAAATCTAAATTGTCTCTTGTAAATGTACCTCTGACATAATAATTGCTCTGATTTCTGCTTTCTGCAAGTTTTTGAAATTTAGGAACTATTAAATCATAGCTTCCCTTTCCTGTTCTAAACGGTCTCATTCTGTCATTAACTTCTTTACGACCATCAAGACTCAAAACAACATTAGACATTTCCTTATTAAGGTATTCCATTATTTCGTCATTTAAAAGCACTCCATTAGTTGTCAAAGTAAATCTAAATTTCTTATGGTTAGATTCTTCAAGTGAACGGCCATATTCTACTAACTGCTTTACAACGTCCCAGTTCATTAATGGTTCGCCACCAAAGAAGTCAACCTCAAGATTTACTCTGCTTCCTGAATTTGCCACAAGGAAATCTAAAGCCTTCTTTCCGACTTCAAAGCTCATCATGGCTCTTCTGCCATGATATTCACCTTCTTCTGCAAAACAATATTTGCAGGCAAGGTTACAGTCGTGGGCAATATGTAAGCATAACGCTTTTACAACTGTCTGTCTCTTATCTTTGAATTCTTCAATAAAAGGCTGATAAATATCTTGAGTAAACAGCTGTCCATCTTCCTTTAATTGATTAACCTCACTAATTGCTTCTTCAATGTCTGCCTTGTCATACTTATCTGACAACTGCTCAACAATCTTTGAGGTTTCTGTATCTTCAAATAATGCAATAACATCATATGTAACATCATCTACTACGTGAACCGCTCCACTTTCAACATCCATTACAATATTGTATCCATTACTCTTATACTGATGAATCACTGTAATATCCTCCTACCATAACGCAGAAAGTGCGCCAATGGCGCTCTTTCCGGTTAAAATTATTTAATTTTTAACTATTTATTTTCGCAAGTCTGGTTTCCTACTGTACATGATGTCTTACATGCTGACTGACATGATGTCTGGCATTCACCACAACCGCCTTTTTTCATAGTTTCCTTTAAAGTCTTTCCTGTTAATGTTTTAATATGTTTCATAGTTATCCTCCAAAATTAATATACTTTTATGCCTATCTGCACAATTCTTACGCTATTATAACACAATATGGTACAAATTCAAACGTTTTTTTACTATATTCTGTGGTCTGTTTTCCTCACTGAATTTACCCAAGCATTCCACCAAAAGTTCCAAAGCCTAAAGCTACTGCTACTCCTGTGCCAAGTCCAATTGCTCCACCTCCTGTTTCGTCCCTTATTATAATGGAAATACCCATAATTAACCCTATATAAATTGCTCCCGCAACAAGCCCCCACAAAAACTTTCTCTTTTGTATATTTTTTCCAAGGATTAAGCCTCCTACCAATGAACAAATCCCATAAATTGCTAAAATCATAATTCTGATTATTCCATCTCCTAAAGAAAGTTCAAAAACAATAAATGCAAGAATCACCACAAGCACTGTGCTTAAAATAATTTGAACTAATAATTCTTTTAAAATCAAGCCTGCTATTTTCTTCATAAAAACCTGCAAAATACACTTTCATTCTATATTATTCAGTAATTTCAAAATTAATTACGATTGTTTTTTAATTCTCATTCAACATTTTTATGTATCTAAAAAGTTTTTCTATCAAAATAAAAAGGAACTGCATCAGCAATAACCAATGCAGTTTCCTGTCAGGACTTTTTTAATTTTTCTATTTTTGTTCTTTGTCCTCATCTTCAGATTTTTCTTCATCTTCTGTTTTTTCCACTTCCGGATCAATCTGAACTTTTACAAGGTCAATTCTCTTTTCATCCATCTTAATTACTGTAAGTTTGCAATTTGATATCTTAACACTATCTCCCTTGTTAGGCAATCTGTCAAGATGTTCAATTATCAATCCTCCAAGTGATTCATAATCTTCTGAGTCTATGTCTGTTCCCAATTCATCATTGAAATCATCTAAGTTAATTGAACCTTCAACAATATATTCATTGTCTCCGATTTTTCTAACTGCCAATTCTTCCGCCTGGTCAAACTCGTCATGAATATCGCCGATTATTTCTTCGACAATATCTTCCAAAGTTATAAGGCCTTCTGCCTGACCATACTCATCAAGAACGATACACATTCCCGGTTCATTATTTCTCATTTCAATAAGAAGATCATTTAATTCTTCTTTCTCGTGAGTATAATATGGTTCACGCATCAGCTTCTTAATATCAAAATTAGATGCACTAAGTCCATTAAAAACTCTAACAAGATTAGATGCATCCCCCTGATTAATAATCATATCTTTTATATTTATAATTCCAACAATATTGTCCGTGTCTTCCTTATAAACAGGAATTCTTGTATATTTGTCTGTTTTGATTACATCTAATAACTGTTCAAAAGTTGTATCAATTGGCACCATGGTTATGTCAACCTTAGGTATCATTATATCCTTTGCGCAGGCATCTCCAAAATCGAACACATTAGTAATCATATCGTATTCATCGTCTTCTATAATACCCTCTTCCTGACTAACACCAACAATAGTTCTTAATTCATCTTCTGTAATTGATTTTGAGTTTAAGTTTACTTTTACCCTAAAAAGCTTAAGTATTATGTTTGAAAACATATTCAAAATAAAAATAACCGGTGTAAGCACAAACATCAAAATACTAATTGGTTTGGCATATTTTAATGCCATTTCATCTGCGTGCATTGATGCAACTGTTTTTGGAACAATCTCACCAAATATAATAATTAACAAAGTAAGTATTCCAACTCCTACACTGATAAATATGTCACTTAAAAGACTTTGTGTAAAAATAGTCGCAATTGATGAAGCGGCAATATTTACAATGTTATTTCCAATAAGTACCGTGCTAAGCATCTTTCTTGAATTGTTTAGCACATTGTTTAAAACAATAGCTTTCTTATTTTCTTCCTCAACAAGAGTTCTAAGTCTAATCTTGTTAACTGTTGTCAAAGCTGTCTCGGCAGATGAAAAAAATGCCGAAAATAAAAGTAACACTACTAATACACATAGCAATGCTATGTCACTGGGTCCCATATAAATCTCCTTATTGATAATATTTTTCAGGCAAAAGCCTATTTGCATAATTGTACAAAAACATAATATTAAAGTCAAGAATACATAGTAAAGAATATATTAGAATTTTGCAAAATGTTAAGAGTAAAATTTCACTTGTAAGCTCTATTTCAAAGTGTATATTTTGAAATAGCCACCATGCTCCTGCACAGTGGCTTTATTCTCATTCTAAATGTTCTATAATTTTTCCCACAACTTGCCCTGCTTTTCTTCGCAGTACTGGCAACTGTATGTTCCGTTTTCTTTATCTGTTAATACGAAAACATGTTCCAGTTCCTGTTCAATTGAAGTGATACAACGTGGGTTCTTGCAGTGAAGTACGTTTACAATCTTCTTAGGAAGTTTAAGTTCTCTCTTCTCAATTAATTTTCCATCTTTAATAATATCAACTGTAATATTATGATCAATGAAACCTAAAACATCAAAGTCAACAATATCAAGAGGTCCTTCTACTTTGATTATGTCCTTTCTTCCCATTTTTCCGCTTCTGGCATTTTTGATAATTGCCACCTGACAGTCAAGTTCATCAAGGTTAAGGTAATGGTAAATAGCCATTGAACGTCCTGCCTGAATATGATCTAACACAAAACCGTTAAAAATTTCATCTACATTAATCATACCTCTACCTCCAACAATTTTAATATTAATGCCATTCTAACGTAAACGCCATATTGTACCTGTTTAAAGTATGCTGCTCTTGGGTCCTTGTCCACTTCTACTGAAATCTCATTTACTCTAGGCAATGGATGAAGCACAAGCATATCATCTTTTGCCATTGACATTTTCTTCTTGTCTAAAATAAAACTATCTTTTAATCTAATATAATCTTCTTCGTTAAAGAAACGTTCTCTCTGAACTCTTGTCATATATAAAATATCAAGTTCACCGATTACATCCTCTAACTTATTTACTTCTTCATATTCAGCTCCAGCCTTCTGTATATTTTCAATGATATATTCCGGAACTTTTAATTCATTAGGCGAAATAAGAACAAATTTAACATTGTCATATCTTAAAAGAGCATTTATAAGTGAATGTACTGTTCTTCCGAATTTCAAATCTCCACATAAACCAATTGTAATGTTATCCAATCTTCCTTTCAAAGATTTAATTGTCATCAAATCAGCTAATGTCTGAGTTGGATGTTGGTGACCACCATCTCCGGCATTAATAACCGGAATTGAAGAATTGTTAGCTGCTACAAGTGCTGCACCTTCCTTTGGGTGACGCATAGCACATATATCTGCATAACATGATATAATTCTAATAGTATCAGCAACACTTTCCCCTTTAGAAGCTGAGCTTGATGATGCCTCCGAAAAACCTAAAACCTGGCCTCCTAAGTTAATCATTGCCGCTTCAAAACTAAGTCGTGTTCTTGTACTTGGCTCATAAAATAATGTTGCTATCTTCTTGCCCTTACAGGCATCCTGATATTTTGTAGGATTCTTTTCGATATCACTTGCAGTTTCAAGCAACTGATCAAGTTCTTCTACCGTAAAATCCAACGGACTAATTAAATGTCTCATTTCATCCTCCATTCTGCTTATGTAAAATTTCAAGGCTTATAATAGAGTCTTGAGCAAATCTGTTTGGTGCAAGTTCTGTTATTACTTTTTTAACAGCAGAACTCCGCCACTGATTTTTGCTATTAGAAATGATACATTATTATAATCAAATATTCAATAGAAAATAACATATAAAATTCACTTTTTTCGAATATTTTTTCTTCTAAAAACTACTTTTTCATAAAATGGTTTTTTATACTTATTTTTTATTTTTTCATATCTGAAAATATGATATACTTATATTGATTTTCTTTTTTTAAAGGAGGTACTCCATGGAAAATATTCAAAAAACAAATGTAGAAACTTCTGCTTATAATAAGCTTAATTTTTATTTAAGACAAATACGATCAAAAACAGATTTCATTCCTGAAACTGCCATAGTTCTTGGTTCAGGTCTTGGAAATTTTTCAGACAAAGTCAAAAAAGTTTGTATCATAAATTATTCTGATATCGAAGACTTTCCTATTAGCACTAACAAAATGCATGCGGGACGTTTTATTTTCGGATATATTGAAAGTAAACCTGTAGTTTTAATGGACGGAAGAATTCACTACTATGAAGGTTATTCAATGGAGCAGGTTGTAACTCCGATTAGAATTATGAAAATGCTTGGTGCAAAGAACCTTATTCTTACTAATGCTGCCGGTGGCATTGACAGCGATTTTAAACCTGGTGACTTAATGGTAATCACAGACCAAATTACTTCTTTTGTTCCATCACCTTTAGTTGGACCAAACATTGAAGAATTAGGAACAAGATTTCCTGACATGACACATGTTTATGCATCCGATTTAATTAATAAGCTTGAATCAATCGGCAAAAAATATAATCTTAATTTAAAGAAAGGCGTTTACTTACAGACAACAGGTCCAAACTATGAAACGCCTTCTGAGATTAGAGCCTATAAAATTCTTGGAGCGAATGCCGTTGGAATGAGCACAGCTTGTGAGGCTATGGTAGCTGTACACTGTGGGATGAAAGTTTGTGGAATAAGTTGTATTACAAACATGGCTGCCGGAATAACAGGCCAACCTTTAGATGATAAAGAAGTTGTTGAAGTTGCCGTTACTGTTGCAGACAAGTTGGAAGCAATTTTGTATAACCTTGTGATTGAAATGTAATAAGTGCGTGATTAGTTTATAATTGAAATGTAATGGAGTATATGATTAATTTGTAATTATTATAATGATTATTGTCTAATCATTATGGATAGCATAAGCAGGTTATAATGTGATTGATATGTTTGATATGACTATTCTATGTTGTACTAGCGTTTTATAAAAATTGTTGTTATTCATTTTATATACGAATAATACGTGTGCTACGACATATTTGTTGTAGCACACGTATTTTTTGTATTTCTTATATTTTTTTCATTTATTTAATTTGGGATTACATGTCATATAACAAAAATTTTATACGGCAAGTATTTTCTCTTGTTTTTAGCGTCATTTATTCTGGAATTACGTGTCACAGGACAAAAATCTTATACGGCAAGTAATTTTTTAATCTTTTATTATAATTTGATTGAAAATTACGTGTCATACAAAAGTAATGACAAATGACACGTAATCACTTGTTATAAAGTCTTATTCTTTCAATAAATTACGTGTCATATAGAAAACCCACTGTGTCACATGTAATTTACATCTATTACAGATTTCTGAATACCAAAACGTTATATCTTCCGTAAATATTTGATTTAAGCTTGTCCTTTCGTTAGCCATTACGAATTTCCTAATCAAAAATATTATAGTTTCCGTAATATATTGAAATATTCTTGTTCTATCGTTGCCCATTACGGAACATAGAAACAAAAATGTTGTAACTTCCGTAATATATTGAAGATATTTGTTATTTTCTAAGCTTGTTACGGACTATCAGAGCAAAAATTTTCCCAGCTTCCGTAATTCTTTGAACATTCTTGCTATTTCCAAAGCTAATTACGGATTATCGGAGCAAAAATTTCCCAGCTTCCGTAATTCTTTGAACATTCTTGCTATTTCCGAAGCTAATTACAGATTATCAGAGTAACTATTTTTCAGCTTCCGTAATCTACAAATATTCTTGTCATTTTCGAACCAAATTACGGTTTTTACAACAACAAATATCATATTATCCGTAAATAACTAAATAATGTTGCCTATACCAAACCCGGAGCGTGGACACCACCCAGAACAACTTTGTATAAAAAACGAAGGAAGAAATCTTCTTACTTACATATTTCTTCCACGAAATATTTGTGTACCAGCAGGCTGTCATTTAATTCCGGATGAAATGATGTTACCATTTGGTTGTCCTGTACTGCGGCAACTATGTTGCCGTTGCAGGTTGCTATGGCCCTGGCTTTAGGACCGCACTCTGTTATGTACGGTGCTCTGATAAATGTCATCGGAACTTTTCCTATGTTGTCGAAGTTTTCTTCAGAATAGAAACTTCCAAGCTGTCTTCCGTATGCATTTCTTTTGACAGTTATGTCCATTGTTCCAATATGAACTTTTTCATCATTTTCTATTTTGTCAGCCAAAATTATCATTCCGGCACAAGTTCCAAAAACAGGCATTCCATCATTAATCATGTTTTTCAAATCTTCAAGAATATCCAGTTCTCTTAATAGTTTGCCTATTACTGTACTTTCTCCTCCCGGAATAATTATTCCATCCATTTGACCTTCAATATCCTTTTTTTGACGTATTTCAAAAGATTCCACTCCTAATTTTTCAAGGATTTTTTCATGTTCTATGAATGCTCCCTGTAATGCAAGTATACCAATTCGCATATTATTTACCTCTCTCAGCCATAAGAAGTTCAATTTCCTGCTCATTTATTCCAACCATGGCTTCGCCTAAGTCTTCTGATAATTCAGCAAGGATTTTTGCATCGTTAAAGTTTGTTACAGCTTTTACTATAGCTGTTGCTCTCTTCTTAGGATTTCCTGATTTAAAAATACCTGAGCCAACGAATACACCTTCTGCGCCAAGCTGCATCATAAGTGCTGCATCAGCAGGAGTAGCCACACCGCCTGCAGCAAAGTTTACAACAGGGAGACGGCCATTATTGTGAACATATAAAACAAGATCATACGGAACCTGCAGCACCTTTGCAGCTTCAAACAGCTCATCCTCACGCATAGATGTCAGCTTTTGGATTTCGCTGTTCATCTTTCTCATATGACGAACAGCCTGTACGATATCGCCAGTTCCAGGTTCACCCTTGGTACGAATCATAGAAGCGCCCTCGTTGATGCGGCGAAGTGCCTCGCCCAAATCCTTAGCACCGCAGACAAACGGAACACGGAAATTTCTCTTATTTATATGGTATACATCATCAGCCGGTGAAAGAACCTCACTCTCATCAATGTAGTCGATGTCGATTGCCTCGAGTACCTGCGCCTCAACAAAATGACCGATACGGCATTTAGCCATAACAGGGATGGAAACAGCTTCCTGAATGCCGCGAATCATCTTCGGGTCGCTCATACGGGAAACACCGCCAGCTGCGCGGATATCAGCCGGGATACGCTCAAGTGCCATAACAGCACAAGCACCAGCAGCCTCCGCAATGCGTGCCTGTTCCGGTGTCGTAACATCCATAATAACGCCGCCCTTTAGCATCTGGGCCAGCTCCTTATTTAATTTATAACGTTCAGTTGCAGTAACGGAAGTATTTGTTGTATCCATAGTGATATTCTCCTTTTCCAAAGCTTTACTTTTGCTTTGCCTTGCATTATACTGACAAAGTGGACATAAGAAAATCCCCAAAATAAATATATTCAGTAAGGTCAGATTGGAGAAAAAAGATCAGATGTTGACATATAATTTAACCGCGACAGGGTCAGATTCACTTTATGAATCACTCTATAAATGCATCAAAAACGACATTTTACAAGGGAAATTGTGCGCTGGTGAGAAACTGCCATCAAAACGCAGTTTCGCGAAAAATCTGGGTATAAGTGTGATTACCGTGGAGAATGCCTACGGTCAGCTTTCAGATGAAGGTTATATTTATTCGATGCCAAAACGTGGCTTTTATGTGTCAGATATTGATATGGTGGTGGCACGAGGCATTAACATGAAGGGTATTAGCCAAAGTGCAGACAGAAATATTTCTGGTGATAATTATATTTATGGTATGGAATCATTTAACGAGGCAGCTTCATCGTTAGCCAAGTCTTCTTACTTTGCTGACTTTTCAAGTAATCAGACTGACAGTGAGATTTTTCCATTTTCAATCTGGTCAAAAACAGTTAGAAGTGTATTAAATGATAATCAAATTCAGCTGATGATCAATTCACCGTGCGCAGGCATTTTGCCTCTTAGAAATGCCATAGCCCACTACTTAAGGGATTTTCGAGGTATGCAGGTGTTTTCACATCAGATAATCATTGGTGCCGGGACAGAATACCTCTACGGCCTTTTGATTCAGCTTCTTGGAAAAAATTTGATATATGGCGTGGAAAATCCAGGTTATCATAAGATTGGTAAAATTTGCAAGAGTATGGGCGTGACCTATCGCCATGTTGATCTTGATGAAAATGGTGTTTCTATCCATGAGTTAGAAGAAAAAAAGATTGATATTATTCATACATCACCGTCACATCATTTTCCAACAGGAATAGTAATGCCAGTCAGCCGCCGCTATGAGCTACTCGGCTGGGCTGCGAAAAAAAAGCAGCATTATATAATAGAAGATGATTATGACAGTGAGCTTCGATTAAGCGGAAAGCCATTTCCGACATTGCAAAGCATTGATGTTTCAGGAAAGGTTATCTATATGAACACCTTTACAAAAACACTTGCATCCACGGTGCGCATCAGTTATATGGTGCTGCCTGAGGATTTGGCAAAGCGTTTTTATAGTGAACTATCCTTTTATTCATGTACCGTATCCAATTTCGAGCAGTACACATTGGCACAATTTATGGAAAATGGAAGTTTTGAAAAGCATATAAATAGACTGAGAAATTATTATCAGAACAAGCGAGATGCGATCCTAAAAGAGCTAAAAAGCGGTTCAATCGGAAAATATATCACGATACAAGAGGAAGAAGCAGGAGTGCATTTTCTTATGCATATCCAGTCGGACTGCACAGAGGCAGAGATTGTCGAAAAGGCAAAGGCAGGCGGAGTAAAGCTAGATCCGCTGTCGCGCTACTACATAAAGAACACAGAAAAGCATGAACAAAACGGACAGGAGAATCCGTATGAGAATACTTATGTAATGAATTATTCTTCCGTCAATATGGAAAACATAAAGAAAGTCGTGCAGGTGCTGAGTCAACTAGGGTGACAGGTGTGGTGGCTCATTTACTTTCCCGGTGGCTTGGAAGTAAAAAACACTTAGATTTGCAGACTATTCGATTTATTATACTCATAAGAAAGTAACTTATGAGTATAATAATCTAAGATAAGCATTGCTTATTTTTTCTTTAATTTTAATACATTGACGGAAAGACCTGGGGCAGTAAAGGTAAAACATCTGCCAGCACCAGTTAACATTGTTGTTGTATCATGAACTTGGTCTGGATTGTCAAGGGAGTTTTCAAAATCAGCTTTTCCAGTGAGCTGCGAAACCTCATACTCTGATTTTACATCACAATCTATTGAAATGCAGACTGGATCATCTGTCTCGGAGAAGTTGACAATTTTTATTATTACACTATCGTCAGTATCAGTCGTGACAGAACACATAGATTGATAATGCGGCAGTTCAACAGTATCGATAAGTTTACCATTTAGATATAGACTGACTGCAGTTTTTGTAAGCTCATAGTGAAACTCATTATATTCCCCATAACGAAGTGAAATTTGTTTTGGCTCTGAATATTGAGTAAGGGAAATGCCGCCGCGATAGAGAGCAGCAGTATTGCCTTCAACAATCCAGCGCAGAGGCTCTAGATTAAAAAGCATCCATGGATCCTTTGGATTCGGATCAGTTCGGTCATAATAGCTGAATGGCTTTGGTGAACACAACATACCAACACCGATTCGTTTTCCTTTTTCAGCCAAAATTTGAACAGTAAAGCTGCCTTCGCGGCTTTCTACATCATTACCTAGAGCAATGCCAGGTAAAATTTGACTTCGAATTGACTGATTAGTAAATTCATCGGCATCATTTTCCTGTAAAACATATGAATCATTGTCCTGTATGGCTTTTCCATGCAGGCTTTTTGTTGGAAAAACAGGTATACTATTGAAAACAGCATTTTTCCAGGTTAATCCACAATCACCGTTGATGACAGGAAGACCATGCATAGATAGATAAATTTTTTCGCAGGATTCTTTGGAGGAAACTACCATGTCACCGCGATTCGCACCAAATAGTTTGAAACAATAGTAGCTTGGAATAACATAGCTTCTGCTATTATCAAACATTATGAGATTTGGATACCAAGATTGATAATGAACGTGGGAAAATAGTGGAGCATAAGAACAAAGCTTTACAACATCTTGATTTCGTTCAAAACCAACCATAAACATAGCTTCTGAGATTGCAGCGCGCAGCTGTCCCTCATAAGTTTGGTTTACTGCAAATTCACCGACAAAAATGTTGGGATTCTTGCGGCTGTAGTCATCATAAATATCAATATTTTCTGCAAAAAATTCAGGCATATTGTAATAATGATCATCTACAATATCTGTTTTTATTGTTTCGCTTCTTGTGTTGGAGACAATAATGATCTGAGGATAGCGTTCAAGCACAGCTTCTCGAATGCGATTAAAGCAAGCCTCATATTCAGGACCACTATTTTCATTGCCAATCTCTAGATATTTAAGGGAAAACGGTTCTGGATGACCCATTTTTGCACGCAGACTACCCCAATGTGTTTGGCTTGAACCAAGTGCATATTCTAAGGCATTTAAGGTATCGTTGATAGCAAACTGCATTTGAGCTTCGTTGAAATAATAAGGACCGCGTCCCTGACAAGTCATACCACAGTTGCACACATAAAGAGCAGAAAGCTTTAAATCCTCACATAACTGCAGATACTCATGGAATCCCAGACCATTTGTAGTTCGATAGTGCCAAAGAAGCCAGTGGCTTGGACGTTCCCAAACGGGACCGACAGTATTACAGAAAAACATAGCTGTTTCAAGTGTAAAGCCTTCTACGATGCAGCCGCCTGGAAAACGCAAGAATGAAGGATGCATTTGTTCAAGCTTTTCTGCAAGATCCTTGCGAAGTCCGTGACCGTGAAATGTTTCTGCAGGCATAAGAGAACAAAAGCCAAGGTAAAGGGTTCCTTTTTCCTGACATTGAATGGAGAAAGTAGCATTTCTTGCTGTTTCAGTGGCCAGAAATTGTGCATCATAGCGTTTCCAATTAGCATCGTTTATGATGATATCGCTGCTGCAGGATGTTTGATTATTTATTTGAATGGATACCGTCAGATGCAGTGTTTGTTCTGATTTTGCAAACAGATAGAAATTATATGTATCTCCTTTTTCTTGATTAATGCCATTATATCCGATGTTATAGATTTTGCCATTTTCCTCAAAATCAACTTGAAGAGAAACGCGCCGATTATCATTGAGTGTATTATCTTTATTAAGCTGCATGTCTGCATTTTCGGAATACCAGGCAGGAATTGTGGTTGGTGCAATTTTTTGTGATGCGATCCAGTCATTCATTCCCTCGCCATTGTTGAACTCATCAATCCATCCTGTTGGAGAAGTAAATGTTTTGCCATTATCGTTTGTGATACAGCCATCGGGAAGCAGAGAATCCTCAAAGGAACGATTACGAAGCATCTCTGGATACAAGCCGCCGTCACCAGCATGGCTGATATCTTCAAAAAATAAGCCGTATAGATCTGGAGCAACAGGAAAACGTTTTTCCTGCGTTGAAATAGTAAGTTGACTCATGATAAAACCTCCTTATATATTTGTGTTACAGTCTATATAAACAGTAACATAGTTACATAGTAATACAACAAAAGTATAAAATAATACATTCTAAAATGATAAAAATAGTAGTACTATATGCTATAGTTTAACGTTTTTCTTATAATAAATCAAGTACAAAATATCAAAAAGGAGGAAAAAATGAAAAAAGATATTATGTCAGTACTTCCAGATGGAAGTGAATTTGTCAGCTGGGAAATGCCGTGTAGTTATGATACGGTGATTCATGTAAATCCAGCGCATAAGATGAGTGCAGACAATAATGATGGAAGCAGTGAGGCACCACTAAAAACAATTTCAGAGGCTGCAAGGCGTGCTGTGGCAGGTACAAAGGTTGTTATTCATCAGGGTACTTATCGCGAATGTGTTCGTCCTCAGGCTGGAGGAGAGGGACCAGAAAAAATGGTTTTATATGAAGCTGCAGGGGATGGAGATGTTGTTATAAAAGCTTCGGAAGAAGTGACTGAGTTTGAAAAAAGTACGGGCTGGATAATGGGAGAAATAGAAGGTGAGGAAAAAACTCCGATAATTTGGTGTCATCATTTAAACCCAGAGCAATTTAAAGGATATAATCCGTTTTGCGCAGTTAATATTTTGCATGACAGGTTATTTATTGAGTATGATAAAACAGATATGACACCATATTTAAATCGAAGAGGCATGGTATTTTGTGATGGAAAACCACTTGTACAGGTAGCACTTTATCGTCAGATGACAGAACAGCCAGGAAGCTATTGGGTAGAAGCAAATGGTCAGACGATACATTTTCGACTGGAAAATGATGAAGACCCGAGAATGCATACGATTGAACTTACATGCCGAGAGCAATGTTTTGCACCTGAGATTCCATTTCTTTCATATATTCATGTTAAAGGAATCACTTGTGCACATGCAGCGATGGGAGCACCAGTTCCGCAACGTGGAGCTCTTTCATGCATGCGGGGTCATCATTGGATTATTGAGAACTGTACAATTGACTGGTCAAATGCAGTTGGAATTGATATTGGAAATGAATGCTGGCATCATGATATTTTACCGGATCAACAAATCGGATACACAATTATTAGAGGATGTCATATCAAGGATGTTGGTGTTTGCGGAATTGCAGGATTATTTGCAGAGCATGTGCTTATAGAGGACAATTTAATCGAAGGAACAGGATGGCAGAAAATGGAATTGTCCTGGGAAGCTGCGGGCATAAAACTGCATAACAGTGTGGGAAGTCTGTTTCGTCGTAATATTTTTAAACGAACATATCGTGCCGATCATTTGTGGCTT
>ERZ825324.1597-NODE-1597-length-26653-cov-6.064065_pt1 | contig 26653 bp, 15 predicted proteins | sample MGYA00519859_ERZ825324 | MGnify/ENA primary metagenome ERZ825324 (study PRJEB31778, sample SAMEA3449198) | human gut metagenome | biome: human gut; feature: human-associated habitat; material: faeces | place: United Kingdom | collected 2010/2012 ... | reverse complement strand
GAGCCGGTCCACCGGCGTCTCCGTGGACAGTCCATGCGCGGGCAGCCACAATGCCAGCGACTCCGGATCGAGCGTCACCAGCGCGCCGATGAACGGGCGCTGGTCGCCCACCACCACGCAGTGCTCCACGATCGGGCACTTGGCGATCTCTTCCTCCAGCGGAATGGGGGAGACGTTCTTGCCGCCGGCGGTAATAATAATGTCCTTGATTCGACCGGTGATGATGATGCGGCCCTCATCATCGATCTCGGCCAAGTCGCCGGTCCTGAGCCAGCCGTCGGCGGTGAATGCCTCGGCCGTCTTCTCCGGCAGATTGTGGTAGCCGCGGAACACGTTCGGGCCCTTGACCTGCAGTTCGCCTTCGTCGGAAATGCGAATCGAGGAGCCGGGCGCGGGCTGGCCTACGGTGCCGATCACATTGTCGGTCACGCGCGTGGCGGCGAACGGGGCGGCGGTTTCGGTCATGCCATAACCCTGAATCATCGGCAGTCCGATGCCGTTGTAGAAATGCGCCAGATCGAGCGACAGTGGTGCGCCGCCGCAGGCCACGTACTTGATCTTCGGGCCCAGAGCACCGCGCACCGTGCGGTAGACGAGCGTTTCGTACTTGGCGCGCTCGGCGATTTCGGCAAACGTGTGCTGCTCGCCGGCCTGCTCCTTGCGGCTCCAGACGCGCGCGGCCTCGGCGGCCTTGACAAACAGGCGGCCCTTCCAGCCGGCACCGGCCTTGTGCGAGGCGGCGTTGTATACCTTCTCGAACACGCGCGGCACGCCCAGCAGGTAGGTCGGTTCAAACGAACGCAGGTCCGGCAGCAGGGTTTTGGTGTCCGGCAGATAACCGACCACGCCGTCATCGGAGGCGATGGAGGCGTACTGGATGAATCGCGCGAAGCAGTGGGCCAGCGGCAGGAAGAGCAGCAGGCGCGGATGGTCGTCAAGCACCACTTCATGCAACGCCTGCGAGGCGGAGATGGTGATGGACACGAAGTTCTTGTGGGTCAGTTCGGCACCCTTCGGGTTGCCGGTGGAGCCCGAAGTGTAGACGATGGTGGCCAGATCGTCGGCGCGCACGGTGGCCACGCGCTCGTTCAGTTCCTCGTCCGAAACAGCCACGCCCAGACCTTCGAGCGCGCCCAGCGCGTTGCCCTCGATCATGAGAATCTGCTTCAAGGCAGGGCAGTGGTCCTTGACCGAGTCGAGCCGGTCGAAGCGCTCGCGGTTGTCGGCAAAGGCCAGCTTGACCGCCGAATCGTTCATGATGCGCTGGGCTTGCGGGGCGGAGTCGGTGTCGTAGATCGGCACGCTTACCGCGCCCACTGCGGCCAGTGCGAAATCGAGAATGCCCCATTCGAGACGGGTGGAGGAGAAGATGGTCACCGCGTCGCCCTTGGCGATGCCGAGCGCGATCAGGCCCTTGGCGGCTGAGACCACGCGCTCGTGGAATTCGCCGGTGGTGACGTTCTGCCAGCGGCCGGGGCCGATTTTCTTGGCGGCGATTACCGTGTCCGCGCCGGTGCGGGCAAGGCGATCGGTAAGTAGGGAGTAGATGGTCTGGTTGTCGCGGATTTCGATGGATTCGCCAGGCGTGGTGTAGTGGTCAAGCATAAGCGGGCCGTGTCCTTACGTGCGTTGCGTGATGGCTGTTGACAAAATCGAGCCATTCTGACAAGTTAGGTTACGCTGGCGTAAGGTTGCGCGCGTTGTGGGCAATGGAGAAGTTGTCTGTCTGGTTTTGTGGATTGTATACAACGCCGTGTCTAACCGGTTTGCTCTACGGTTATGACACCGTGTCCATTTCGGGAGCCATCGACTTCCTGCAGGACAAGTACGCGCTGAGCCCGGCCCTGCAGGGTCTGGTCATCAGCTCCATCATGATCGGCGGCGTGATCGGCGCCGGCTTCTCCGGCTTCCTGTCCGATAAGTACGGCCGCCGCCGAAGCACTGGTCGCCGCGCAAAAAGCAGCACTAGGCCGCGTTTGCTGCGTCTATTGGCGAATTGATCATATGGGTCGTCTGCGTGCAGACGACCCTTTTGCGTTCCGTCGGCTTCTGACACCGTAGAAACGTGCTTTCTCGGCTTCGAGGGGCTGATTTTGCCTTATCTGGAAGTCTACTTCCACTTCGAGGGGCTGATGCCCAAGTAGACACGGCCCTAAAACGGCGGAATGACGTTGACGTGTAGCCGTTTATACTTCCGATTACATGGATGAGGAGCCCCTCGAAGCGGAGATAGACTTCCGGCAAATGCGAAATCAGCCCCTTGAAACGGAAGTAGGCCTCCGGCAAACGCAAAAATGAGCCTCCTCGAAACGGATAAATGCACGTATTGGGTGTAGTGGATGCTTCAGCCCCTGATATCGAAGCATATTTTTTTGGTTGGCGCGTCTAGCATGCGCACTCCGCAATCGATAATTCTGTGGCCTCTCTCACTTTAAAAGTCTGGCGTGTGCGAGGGCGTTCGCTTAAGGTGAATGGGATTGCGCGGAATGTGGAGCGCAGGTACACATGACGAGGGCACACCGCAACAACACGGCAAGGGGAAGCGGACCATGTTCGACAAACGACTGTTCCAATTGGCGCCTGGCTTGAAAAAACTCATAGCTGGCAAAGTGGCCCTGATGTGGGTAGGTCTGCTTGCCAACATTGGTTTTATGCTGTCGCTGGTAATGCTGCTGAACAGCTTACTGACCGCTGTGGCACCGCCGCTGCTCCAATGCGGCGGCACTTCGCAAGGCGCGGCCTGCCCCGTGCCGTTGTCTGATCGGCACGGCGCGGATGTGCTGCCCATGGCTGGCGACGTCATGATTTACGTGCTGCTTGCGCTGGTCTGTATAGCGGTCCGTTACACGGCCACCACGCACGCCACCCGTCTCGGCACCGAAGCCGCCGAACGAGTCAAGCTCGCTTTGCGCTCCAAGCTGTACCGCAAAATGGTGGCACTCGGCCCGTCCTACAAAACCCGCATCAAGACCTCGGATGTGGTGCAATCCGCCGGCGAAGGTGTTGAACAGATTCAAAGCTTCTTTGAACTGTTCCTGCCGCAGCTCTTCTATGCGATTCTTGCGCCAATCACCTTGTTCGTGGCCATTGCGCCGATTAACGTGCCCGCCGCTGCCGTCATGCTGGTCTGCGCGCCGTTCATCATCATCGTGACCGGCATCGTCTCCATGACCGCCGCCCGCGCCTTCAAGAAGTACTGGGTGCGCTACACCGATATGGGCGCCGCGTTCCTCGACAATCTCCAAGGCCTTGAGACCCTGAAAAACTTCGACGCCGACGAGCGCGCCGCCATCGAGATGGACAAGAAAGCCGAAGGCTTCCGCGTCATGACCATGCGCGTGCTGCAGATCCAGCTGCGCTCGCTGACCGCCATGGACATAGTGGCCTACGGCGGTGCTGCGGCCGGCATCGGTGTGGCGTTATGGCAATACGCGCATATTGGCGATGCTTTTGCCAATGGTGCGTCCGGCTGGTCGCCAATCGCACTGGCCTCACATCTGCCTGGTGTGCTTGCCTACGCGGCATACGGCCTGCACTATCTCATCCCGTTCGGGGTGGGCTACCCGCTGTCTCTTACCGGTCTGCTGTTCATTGTGCTGCTGTCCGCCGAATTCTTTATTCCCATGCGTCAGCTTGGCTCGTTCTTCCACGTGGCGATGAACGGCATGACCTCCACCAAGCGCATCTTCGCTCTGCTGGACACCCCGGAGCCCGAGCATGGCACGGCGACCCTGCCGGCCAACGATTCCGATTCCGCTGACGACGGTCTGACGGTCCGCTTCGACCACGTCGGCTATTCCTATGATGATGCCGGGCACGGCGACTCCAAGTCCGCATCCGCAAAGACCGATAAGCAAGGTGAAACCAGCCCCAATTCCGCCGTCGCTCCTGCGCTCACCAACATCACCTTCGCCGCACGGCCCGGTCAGTTCACCGCCATTGTTGGCATCTCCGGTTCCGGCAAGTCCACGGCCGCCTCGCTGCTCGCCGGTACACTGGCCGGTTACCGAGGTTCGCTCACGCTGAACGGTGTCGAGGTATCCGATTTGTCAGGCGAAACACTGGCCGGAGCCGTCACTGTGATTGGTGCCAGCAGCCATCTGTTTGCGGGCGCATTGCGCGAGAATCTTCTGATGGCCTTGCCCGATGACGAGATTCCTGATTCGCCGGATTCCGTGGACTCCCGTCTGTGGTCCGCGCTCGAGCAGGCGCGCATTGCCGACTTCGTGCACGCACAGCCGAACGGACTGGGCATGCCGATTGAGTCCGATGCCGCCAACCTGTCCGGCGGCCAACGCCAGCGCATCGCCATCGCCCGCGCGCTCCTGCATGATTCGCCGGTATTTGTGTTCGATGAGGCGACCAGCAGCGTTGACATGGAATCCGAAGAGCTGATCCTGGATACAATTCGCGAATTGGCGCAATCCCGCGGCAAGACGGTTATTATGATCACCCATCGCATGGCCAACGCCGAACACGCTGATCAAGTGGTGGTGCTCGAACACGGCAAGTCGGTTGAGAGGGGCACCCATACCGAGCTGATGACGGCGGACGGCGTCTACGCCAAGCTGTTTACCACGCAGGCAGATATTGAGAACTTCGGAGAAGGCCATGCTCGGCGTGTGCTGCAGGTTGGTTCCCGCAAGCAGGAGCTGTCCGACGACAGTCGGACTGAGGGTGGCGCAGCGCGCGTAAGCGCAGAGGCGGGTATGACGGTTGACCGCCTGCAGTCAGCTTTGCCGACGGCTTCCGTTGGCGGGAGTGAGCAGGCCTCGGCTGAGACTCCGGCTGGTGTTGCAAATAGCGATTCGTCTTCCAAAATGAGCACATTCCAAGTGATCAGGCGACTGCTTAAGGAAGCCCGACCTCTGGCAGGACTGATGGCAGCGGCCTCCACCGCCGGCACCATCGGCCATCTTTCGGCCACTTTCCTGCCCGTGTTCGGCATTATCGCGGCATTTGCACTTACCGGTAATCCGGTGTGGGGCATGGGTGTTGCGCCCGCCGTCATCATGATGATTATCTGTGCTCTTCTGCGTGGCATCACCCGATACATTGAACAATATCTGAACCACAATGTGGCATTCCATCTGCTCGCACTCTTCCGTTCCAAGGCGTTCGCCGCGTTGCGCAGACTGGCGCCGGCCAAGCTCGCGGGCAAAGGTAAGGGCAACCTTATCGCCATGCTGACCACCGATGTGGAACTGCTTGAGATCTTCTTTGCCCACACCATCAGTCCGGTGGCCATCGCGGTAACCTCCACCATCATCTACACGATTGTGGCCGCCACCCTAAGCCCATGGATGGCGCTGGCGTTGATTGCCGCCCACCTGGTTATCGGCATCCTTGTGCCGCGATTCTTTGCCACCGGCGTACGTAACCTTGGCCCTGCCATCCGTGGCGCTGCCGGAGAACTCGACGATGTGATACTCGATGACATGCGCGGCCTGGACGAAATCATCCGATTTGGTCGCGGCGAGGAACGTGCGCAGGCCATCGAGGACCGTACCCATGCGTTGTGGAAGGATCACGCCAAACTCAGCAAGGTCAACGGCCGTTTCACCGGAATCAGCGGACTCTTGGTGGCTGTGCTCACAGCGGCTTCGGTCGCCGTGGCTATTGCCTGTGCCGGCGCGAACCCGCAGAGCATTCCGGCTCTGATTGCCGCCTTCGTGCTGTTCGCCGGCTCGTTCGGACCGACTTTGGCGCTCGCCGCCTTGCCCGCTAACCTGACTCAGACCTTCGCGTCCGCTAGCCGACTGTTCGGACTGATGGACGAGGTGCCCGCTGTGACCGAGAACGGCACTGTTGTGCCGCAGGAGTATATGGGCATGCGTCTTGATGACGTCACCTTTGCATATGCGGGGGAGCGCGAAGTCCTGTCCGACTTCTCGCTTGACGTGCCGCAGCATGGCGTGCTGGGTATCCAGGGGCCGTCCGGCCGAGGCAAGTCCACCATGCTCAAGCTGCTGCTGCGCTACTGGGATCCGCAGCGCGGTCAGGTGACGTTGTCCGGCACGCCGTTGCCCGAGGTCGATGTGCATGCTCGCCGACGTATTCAGGCCATGATGAGCCAGGAAACCCACCTGTTTGATGGCTCTATCCGAGACAATCTGCTGATTGCTTTGCCTGAGTCCGAGGTTGAAGCTGCAAATGTTGCAGGCAATGGGGAAGTGGGTGCCAAGACCGTTGATTCCCGACAGCAGCGGTTGGCGGCGCAATCGGCAGAGGGCGATGCCGTTCAGGTGGCAGCATCTGACGGTCTCGACGCTCGTTTGCGTCAGGCTCTCGCCAAGGCCTCCGTGCTTGATCTCATTGATTCCCTGCCCGATGGCCTTGATACTCAGGTAGGCGAGTTGGGCGACCGTCTATCCGAAGGTGAACGCCAGCGTATCGGTTTGGCTCGTGTGTTCCTGCGCAATGCTGATCTGGTGCTTTTCGACGAGCCGACCAGCCGTTTGGATGCTTTGAACGAGGCTATTATTCTACGTTCCATTCACGCTATGGCCGTGGGTGAGCAGCATGCAGACAAGGAGCGCGGCGCGGCTGTGGTGCTGGTCTCCCACCGCGAATCCGCCATGCGCATTGCTGATGCGGTACTCAATCTGTAACTGCCTGTAACTACGCGGGAATTACATCGCATTGCGTTACGTTACCGCGTTGCACTGCGGTTCCTCGCGGGTGGCGGCGATGCCATCTCCGGTCGTCATTGCGTTGCTGCGTTTGTGTTGCGATATGTGATGCGGCAACGCAGCAATGCGGCAATGCAATGTGATGTGGCAACGTGGCAACGTAGCGATGCAATAACGCGACAACGTGACAACGTAGCGATGCAATAACGCGGCAACATGGCAACATGGCAATGCAGTAACGCAACGCAGCATTCACGCCTTGATCAAAGTGCCGATGATGAGCGCCTTCTGCAGCCCTGGGCGGAACAGGTCGTGAAATTCATGCGACATTTCGGTTTCGAGTTTGACCGATGCATGGATGTCGTCAGTGCGAAGGCGTGCCTGTTCGGTGCCGATGATGTGCTCGAGCACCGCGAATCCCTCTTCGGTTTTGCCGGCTTGAATGAGGAATCGTGGGCTTTCCGGTGCTCGCACCATGGAGAGCAGGAACGCGGCGGCCGGAATCGCACCCAGCCTCAGCATCCAACGCCAACCGGCGTTGACATCCCAGCTTCTGGAACCGTAGGAGGCGATGATGTAGTTGATGACATTGGTCAGGAAGATGCCGCATACCGCGAGGAGCTGATAGGAAAAGGCAAGCAGACCGCGGATATTGACCGGCGCTTAAGGCCAGACCGAACGTATATTTGCCCGATCCGTGAGTACGTATGGTTGTTCCCAAGGGATTGCGCTGCTTGGAAGCAGCTTGAAACAGGCCCGCCATGTGCTTTTCCTCTCAATACAGCTATGGGGGGTGCCTGTTCATACTAGTCAGATTCTTGTCATATGGCGTTGAATATCTACAAATGTGGGCACTGGTGAGGCGGCTGAGTGGTGGAATCGCGCCGTGGTGTGTGGGTGTTGGGGACTCACGAGCATGCTGCGCGTTATTTGGTGGTGTGCTGAGAGTCGGGACCTACTCACGTTGGGGGAGGGGATGAAGAGCCTCTGAGACAAGTCGCTGTTCGACTGGAGATTTGCTCACGTGGAAAGCATGGAAAAGGCGAAAAAAATCAGGCGTGTCGGGTGATTTGACAAATTGGTACACAGGTGTATCATCTTAGGTATTGGTACACGGGTGTACCAAAGAAAACACCCCAAGGAAAGGTGGCCAGAGGAGACTTCGCAAGCGGCCAAACGAATTGAAATCCAACGCAGCAGTCGATTCGTTTTTGGCAATCGGAAGGCAGTCGTCAACAATCGGAAGGCAGCCAAAGACAGCCGGAAGATAACCGAGAAGTAACCGGACGAAAACCGGAAGCCAGTCGGAAGAAAGCCAACCACCCGCAAGTCAACTCCAATGGTCCAGAAGGAGATAACATGCGCAACACCAAGAAGGTCATCGCGGCAACGGCAGCCGTGGCCACGCTCGTCGGTCTCGCCGCCTGCGGCAGCAGCAACGACAACGGCGCCAACAAGGGTGACGCTGACAAGGCCGAACTCGTGTTCTGGGGCTGGGATTCCGGCAACTCGATGAAGGAAATCCTCGCTGACTTCGAGAAGGCCAACCCCGGCATCACCGTCAAGTTCAACAACACCGGCACCGCCGAGAAGACCTCCACCGCGCTCTCCAACGCCATCGCCGCAGGCAACGGCGCCCCTGACGTCGTGATGCTCGAAGATCCGACCGTCACCCAGTTCGCCGTCACCGATGGCCTCGTGGACCTGAGCGAATTCGGCGCCGACAAACTCGCCGACGACTTCGCCGCCGGCCCGTGGAACAAGCTCCAGTACAACAACAAGCCGTACGCTCTGCCGATTGATTCCGGCCCCGAAATGTTCTTCTACAACAAGGCAGTGTTCGACAAGGCCGGCGTGGACGGCGAGTCCATCAAGACCTGGAACGACTACTACGAGGCCGCCAAGAAGATCCGTGCCACCGGCTCCTACATCACCAATCTGGCCGGTACCTCCAACGACTATCAGCCGTTCACCGCCCAGATCTGGCAGGCCGGTGCCCAGCCGTGGAAGGTCGATGGCGAGAACATCACCATCAACATGACCAAGGACGAGGGCATGCAGCGCTATATCCAATTCGTCCAGAAGCTCATCGACGAAGACCTCGTGGACGCCAAGACCCCGAACTGGTCCGACGATTGGAACCGCGAGCTCAACGATGGCACCCTCGCCTCCCTGACCATCGGCGCTTGGATGCCGATCAACCTCATGACCGGCGCCCCCGATCAGGCCGGCAACTGGCGCGTCGCCCAGCTGCCGCAGTGGGAGGAAGGCAAGGAAGTCTCCGCCGAAGACGGTGGCTCTGCACTTGCCGTCACCTCGCAGTCCAAGAACCAGGCCGCTGCCTACAAGCTCGTTGAGTACATGACTCATGGCGAGGGCGCTCAGACCATGGCCGACACCGGTACCTTCCCGTCCCTGAAGAAGATCCTCCGGTCCGACTCCTTCACCGACCCGACCACCGAGTCCAACAAGAAGACCAACGACTACTTCGGCGGTCAGAACGTCAACGAAGTCCTTTCCGCCGCGGCTCAGCGCCCGACCGAGAAGTTCCAGTACCTGCCGTACAACCCGTACGCCCAGACCGCTTACGGCGACGAAGTCTCCAAGGCCTACTCCGGCGACATCACCCTGGAGAAGGCGCTTGAAAACTATGCCAACAAGCTCGCCGAGCAAGGCAAGCAGCAGGGCTACAACGTCACCGTCAAGTGACGCAACCGATCTATTGCCGGTACATCCGGCACTGACCAACAATCAAAACCTGCGGCTAGGCCACTCTCCTTCCGCCTAGCCGCCCGATCTCCCAAAGCGGGGATGCTCCCCAGTGTCCCCGCTTTCCCGTGCCCTCGCCTGACGTGACCGCTCCAATCGAGCGACCCCCTGGTAGCGGGCGCAGCACAGCAATCCGTATTCCAAGAAAGCAATCGATTATGTCCGATCAAACAATGGCCGCAGCCCCGCAGCCAACGGTGGGAATCCTGCCTGAGGAGGCGGATCTGCACACGGCCGAGGCCCGCGTCAACAAGCACAAGGCCGACTGGCGCGGCTGGAAGTTCATGTGGCCGTTCGCCGTGGTGTTCGTCTTCGTGTTCATCATCCCAATTGTGTACGCCATTTACATCTCCTTCTTCAAGAAGCAGATGGTCGGCGGCACCAAGTTCGTCGGCTTCGAGAACTACGCCCGACTGATTCAGGATCCGCAGTTCTGGAGCTCGGTGGGCCGCGTCACTATCTTCACCGTATTCCAGGTGCCGATCATGCTGTTTCTGGCCGCAGCCATGGCCCTCGCTTTGGATTCGATGAAGCTGCATGGCACCAAGTTCTTCCGCATCTCCACATTCCTGCCCTATGCGGTGCCCGCAGTGGTCTCCACCATGATTTGGGGTTTCGTGTATGGCGCCAAATACGGTCTGGTCGGCTCCCTCAACGACTTCCTCGGCACCAACATCGATGTGCTCAACCCCGACGTGCTGCTTGCATCCATCGCGAACATCAACACGTGGGAATATGCCGGCTACAACATGCTGATTTTTTACAGCTCCCTAAGCACCATTCCACACAGCTTGTATGAGGCCGCCTCCATCGACGGCGCTTCGGAGTGGCAGATTGTTAAGAAGATCAAGCTGCCGGAGCTGAAGGGCTCGCTGGCCATCACGGTGATCTTCTCGATCATCGGCAGCTTCCAGCTGTTCAACGAGCCGAGCATTTTGCAGAACATGGTTCCGGGCAACGCGATCACCACGTACTACACGCCGAACATGTACGCCTACAACCTGAGCTTCACCGGCAATCAGAGCAACTATGCCGCAGCTCTGGCCATCGTGATGGCCATCATCACCATGGCCATTGCGTATGTCGTCCAGCTTAAGAGTATGAAGGAGCAGATGAAGTAATTATGAGCACTGCAACCATGACTTCAACAACAACCATGACCCTGGCCGATCTCAAGGCTCAGGAAAAGGCCGCCAAGAAGGCCGAGAAGGAGCGTCAGAAGCGCATCGACGCCGACGAGAAGGCCGAGCGCAAGCGCGCCGCCAAAACCGGTTTCTCCAACCCGGCGAACCCGACCCGCTCGATGGCCCTGACCATCGTGTGCGCGATTTTCGCGGTCTACTGCCTCTTCCCGTTTGTCTACCTGATGATTAACGCCACCAAGACCCAGTCCGACTTCACTTCGACGTTCGGCCTCGGTTTCGGCAAAACGTTCGCCCTGCTCGACAACATCGCCACGGTGTTCACCTATCAGGACGGTATCTTCGGCCGCTGGTTCGTCAACACGATTCTGTATGTGGTGGTCGGCGCCGGCGGTGCCACCTTGCTGGCCATCATGGGCGGCTATGCGCTGGCCAAGTTCCGCTTCCCCGGCCGTAAGCTGTGCTTCGTGATCATCATCGGCGCCATTTCGGTGCCGGGTATCGCGCTGGCCGTGCCGCAGTTCCTGCTGTTCGCCAAGATGGGCCTCACGAACACCCCGTGGTCGATGATTATCCCGAGTTTGGTATCCACGTTCGGTCTGTATCTGATGTGGATCTTCTCCGATCAGGCCGTGCCGGATGAGCTGCTTGAAGCCGCGCGCGTGGATGGTGCCGGCGAGTTCCGCACCTTCTTCCAGATTTCCCTGCCGCTGTTGGCACCCGGCATCGTGACCACTGCATTGTTCGCCATTGTAGCGACGTGGAACAACTACTTCCTGCCGTTGATCATGTTGAAGGATTCCAACTGGTACCCGTTGACGATCGGTCTGAACCAGTGGAAGGACCAGGCTTCAACCGCAGGCGGTCAAGCTATCCAAAACCTCGTGATTACCGGTTCGCTGATCACGATCATCCCTCTGGTGATTGCGTTCCTGTGCCTGCAGAAGTACTGGCAGTCAGGCCTCGCCGCAGGCGCCGTCAAGGAGTAACCTCTGGCTCCCTCTGACGGGAGCTGGCCGCGGAGCGGACTGAGGGCGGTCATATGGGGATTCGACTGGCGACCACCCCCAGTCAGCTTCGCTGACAGCCTCGCCAGCGGGGGCGGCCTCTCTGGTGTTCACAACCTGCAAGCACAGCACTTCCCGCAAACCGATACAATAAAGGATTTGATTAATATGACTACTCATAGAGCATTTAGGTGGCCGTCCCTGCTGACGGAATCCGGCCGCGGCATCGCGTTCGGCGGCGACTACAACCCGGACCAGTGGCCCGAGGAGACGCTGGACGAGGATATCCGTCTCATGGGTGAGGCCGGCGTGAACGTCGTATCGCTGGCAATTTTCAGCTGGGACAAGATCGAGCCGGTCGAGGGCGCGTTCACGTTCGAGTGGCTCGACCATGTGATCGACAGGCTCGGCAGAGCCGGCATCGCCGTGGACTTGGCCTCCGCCACAGCCGCCGCGCCGCTGTGGCTGTACGAATCCCATCCAGAGGTGCTGCCGGTAGACCGGTATGGTCATACCGTCAACGCGGGCTCACGCCAGTCGTGGCAGCCCACAAGCCCGGTGTTCAAGGAATACGCGCTGCGCCTGTGCCGCAAACTTGCCGAACACTACAAGGACAACCCGTATGTGACCGCCTGGCACATGGGCAACGAATACGGCTGGAACAACCGCTACGACTACTCCGACAACGCCTTGGCCGCGTTCCGCACGTGGTGCGAGGCCAAGTACGGTACCATCGACGCGTTGAACGAGGCGTGGGGCACGGCCTTCTGGTCGCAGCACGTGAACAGTTTCGACGAGGTGCTGCTGCCGCGTCACATGGGCGGCGACGCCATGGTCAACCCGTCGCAGCAGTTGGATTACGAGCGGTTCGGCAACGACATGCTGCTCGACTTCTACAAAGCCGAACGCGACGCCATCGAGCAGATCTGCCCCGACAAGCCGTTCACCACGAACTTCATGGTCTCCACCGACCAGTGCGTCATGAACTACGCCAAATGGGCGGATGAGGTGGACTTCGTGTCCAACGATCACTACTTCCATGAGGGCGAATCCCACCTGGACGAACTCGCCTGCTCGGACGCGCTCATGGACTCCCTCGCGCTGGGCAAGCCGTGGTACGTGATGGAGCACTCCACCTCAGCCGTGCAGTGGAAGCCGCTGAACACACGCAAACGGGCCGGCGAACTCATGCGCGACTCCCTGGCCCACGTGGCCATGGGCGCCGACGCCATCTGCTTTTTCCAATGGCGGCAATCCAAGTCGGGCGCCGAGGCGTTCCACTCCGCCATGCTGCCCCACGCGGGTGCCGATTCCAAGGTCTTCCGCGGCGTATGCGAGCTCGGTAAGGCGCTGAAGACCCTCTCCGACGCCGGGCTGCAGGGCACTGAGCTCGAGCGTGCCGGCACGGCGATCCTGTTCAGCGCGGAATCCGAATGGGCCACACGCTCCGAAACCCTGCCCAGCATGAAACTCAACCACTGGCACGACGTGCGCGACTGGTACCGCGGCTTCCTGGATGCCGGGCTGCGCGCGGACGTGGTGCCGCTCGCCTACGACTGGACCGGCTACAAAACCATCGTGCTGCCCACCGTGCTCAGCCTGTCCGACGAAGACGTTCTCCGTATCGCCGACTTCGCGAAGGCCGGCGGAACCGTCATCGTCGGCTATGCCGCCGGCCTGATCGACGAGCACTTCCACATCGGCCTCGGCGGCTACCCCGGCGCCGGCAACGGGCTCCTACGCGACATGCTCGGCATCCGCTCCGAAGAATTCAACATCCTCGGTGAAGAAGCCGAAGGCGAGCCCAGCGAAATCAGCCTGTCCAATGGTCTGACGACCCGCCTGTGGCAGAACGACGTGACTTCCGTAGCCGCGGACACCACAGTGCTTGCCTCTTACGCAGGTGAGTCCGCCGCCGACTGGGAGCTGGAGCGCACCCCCGCCATCACCAGCCGCCCCTATGGCAACGGTACCGCCATCTACGTGGGCTGCGACCTCAACCGTCACGACATTGCCCAGTTGCTCAAAGCACTTGGCTCCCGATGGCAGGAGTTGTCGGCGCAGCCGACTGAGAGTGGTCAAACTCCAACCTATCCCACCACAGATCCCCGCATCTTGCACACCATCCGCCGATCCGCAGACGGCTCCACCCGCTTCGATTTCTACCTCAACCGCTCAAACCAGCCCGTCGCCATCAACGGTGTGGAAGGTGATCCCATCATCGCCCACCGTTGCGAGACTGACGCCGTTGGATATACGCTGAACCGCAACGCCATTCTTATCGCTAAAACGTCCTGCTAAACCGCGCTAGAATGGCAATGTTGTCCGGATAGAGGAGTGCGGCATGAGCGACGAGAAAACAGCCAAGCGTCGAGTGACGCTACGCGATGTCGCTCAGGCCGCCGGTGTATCGCTCAAAACTGCGTCGAACGTGATCAATGGCTCCGGGCGTATGACAGATGAGACCCGTGCCAAGGTCGAGTCGGTCATTAAGGACCTCGACTACCGAGTCAACGTGGCCGCCCGCAACCTCAACCGCGATCACACCGGCTTCATCACCCTCGCCGTGCCTTCGCTGATTCCGCCATATCTGGCCGAGCTCGCCAACCGCACCATCGAGGCCGCCCGTCAGCGCGACTATTCCGTATACGTCACCACGTATGCGGAAGGCTCCGCGAAAGGCGCGCGCGATCTGCTGAAGAAGTTCAACTCCACGGTGTCCGATGGCATGATCCTTTCCATGAGCGAGGTGGAAAACATTTCGCCCGATGATCTGAAGGTTGATTTTCCGCTGGTCATCGTTGGCGCGCGTACCACGTGGGGCATTGTGGATCACGTGACCCCAGACGATGTATCCGCAGCCGCCATGGCCGCAGGCTACCTGTATGACCGCGGTTCCACCAGACTTGCAGTGATCGGTGCCCGTGACGTTTACGACGAAGATGCATTGCTGAATGCCGTAGAAGGCAACGCGCAGCTGCGTCTGCGCGGCATCATCGAAGAGACCCGTAGGCGTGGGCTCTCCTTGGATCCGCAGCTGATTGGCAACACCGATCAGGATTGGACCATCGGAGCCGGTGCCCGTGTGACCCAGCGGCTCATTGATTCCGGCGTGCCATTCGACGGTGTGATTGCCTTGAACGATCAGTTGGCCATCGGCGCATTGACCGCTCTGCGCACCGCTGGTTATGAGGTGCCCGTGCAGGTGCAGGTCATCGGCTTCGATAACAACGAGGAAGCCCCCTACCTGCAGATTCCGCTGACCACCATGGATTCCCGCCTTGACTGGACGGCTCCCACGGCAGTGGATCGCATCCTCGGACGCATCGACGGCAGCATCACCAAGTCCGAACTGCTCACCACCGAATCCCAGGTCATCGCCCGCGCCTCCACACGCTGAACGACATTGCTGTAATGCTGGTGTTGCTGTACTGGGCCGTACGAGGCGTTGATACACCGGTTGACCAACACGGCATAAAGTGCTAAGGTGACGATTGCGTGGTACACAGCTGTACCGCGTGGCGCATAAGGAAAGGAAGCGCCAAGCATCACTGGGCGTTCGTTCTGAGCGTTCACCATTCAAAGGAGAAAAAGCATGCGCCGAAATACCGCGCTTACTCGCATTATGGCATCCGGCGTGGCCGCCATAATGCTCTGCGCAGGAGGCACGTTCACTGTAAACGCCGCCGAAGAAGAACCAGTTAAAGCCGACGTCTCGGTCAAGGCCATCCAAGGCTTAAGCGATGATTTCATCGGCGGTATGGACGTCTCATCCATGCTCTCGTTGGAAGAAAGCGGCGTCACGTTCAAGAACGCCAATGGCGAGGTCGAGGATTTGTTCACGTTGCTCAAGGAATCCGGCGTGAACTATGTGCGTCTGCGTGTGTGGAACGATCCGTTCACCGCAGACGGCCAAGGATATGGCGGCGGCAACGTCAACGCCGATCGCGCACTGACCATGGCCAAGCGAGCCACGGCAGCAGGGCTGAAAGTGCTGGTCGACTTCCATTACTCCGATTTCTGGGCCGACCCCAGCAAGCAGCAGGTGCCCAAGGCGTGGAAATCCTTTGAAGGCGACGCGGACAAAACCGCCGACACCGTATACGACTACACCAAGCAGACTCTGACCACGTTCAAACAAGCCGGCGTGGACGTCGGCATGGTGCAGGTCGGCAACGAAACCACTGCGAAAATCGCCGGCATCTCCGGCTGGGACGGCATGTCCAAAGTATTCTCCGCAGGTTCCAAAGCCATACGCGAAGTGCTTCCCGAAGCCAAGGTCGTCATTCATTTCACCAACCCGGAGAAAGCCGGCACCTACGCCACTTACGCCAAACAGTTGAGCAACCACAATGTGGATTACGATGTGTTCGCCAGCTCCTACTACCCGTTCTGGCATGGCACCACCGAAAACCTCACCAGCGTGCTCAAGAACGTGGCCTCCACTTATAAGAAAGATGTGATGGTGGCGGAAACGTCGTGGGCATACACCTTGGATGATGGCGACGACGATTCCAACACAGTGCCCAGTAAGGTAACCGCCGATAACCTCAAGAAATACGACATCAGCCCGCAAGGCCAGGCCGATGAGATTCGCGCGGTCGCCGAGGCCGTGAACAATATCGGCGACAATGATGGCGATGGCGAAAACGACGGCCTGGGTGTGTTCTACTGGGAGCCCGCATGGGTGCCCGTGGGCACCGGCGGCAAGGATAACGCCGAACTGGTGGATACGTGGAACAAGTACGGTGGCGGCTGGGCCACTGAAGCGGCCGGCGAATACGATCCCAATGACGCCGGCCTGTACTGGGGCGGCTCAGGTGTCGATAACCAAGCTTTGTTCGATTTCGATGGCAAGGCGCTCGCCTCTCTGCCGACGTTCAAGTACATTCACACCGGTGCCGTCACCGATCATGTGTTCACCAAGATAGATCCAGTGGAGATTACCGCGACTGACTCGGATTCCATCGACGCGATCAAAGCGCAATTGCCGAGTGAGGTGGCCGCACACTATCAGGATGGGGTGGACGAGACCGAAACCGTGACCTGGCAATCCGCTGCGCTTGACTGGATTCGTGGCGCAGGCACATACACCATCACCGGCACCACCAACGCTGGCCACGACGTGACCGTCACCGTCACCGTCACCGCCACTCCTGCCAAGGATTACGTAACGGACGGCAGCTTCGAGAACGCTGAGAACGATAAGAACTGGACCATTGCCGGCACCGGTGCGTCCATCACCGAAGACAGTGGCAACGCCGCCGACGGCAAGCGCGCGCTGAAGTTTTGGGCATCCGATGCCTACAGTTTCTCCGCCACGCAGACCATCACCGGACTCGAGCCTGGCGAATACGTGCTGACCGCCATGAGCCAAGGCGCGGCAGCGGACAACGCCGCTATTACCGATGGTGTGGCCCTCTCCGCCACAACGGGTGGCAAGACCACGTCCGATGCGCTGGAACTCAACGGTTGGGTTAAGTTCGATACCGCCACCGTGCCTGTCACCGTGGGTGCTGATGGCACAGCGACCATCACCATCACGGGCAACCTGCCTGCCGACGCATGGGGCAATGTGGACAAGGTCTCACTCGTCAAAAAGACCGAAACTCCGGTGAAGCCATCCACGGAGAACCTGGACAAGGCCGTGGCCGAAGCCGGGAAAATCAATCGCGATGAGTACACCAACGAGTCGCTCGCCAAACTCGATCAGGCGCTTGCCGCCGCTGACGTGCTGCTTGCCGGCAGCACCTACACCGAGCAGGACGTGAACGATGTGATCAAGCTTGTTGCCGATGCCATTGCCGGCCTCGCCCAAAAGGAGGTCTCCAGCCTGACCGTCACGCCAAGCAAAACCACCTATCAGGTGGGCGATGCCATCGATGCCGACCATGATCTCAAGGTCGTGGGCAACTATTCCGCAGGCATGGGCAATGTGACGCTTTCCGCCGACCAGTTCACGCTCGATTACGATTTCTCCGCTCCCGCTGATGCGGCGAAGGTTACCGTAACGCTCAAGTCGAATCCGAATGTCACCGAAACCTATACGGTTGCGGTTACCGCTCGGGCCGAAGGTGGTTCCGGCAACGGCTCGGACGGTGCGGGTAATGGCGGGGCTACTATCAATCCCGATACGGGCGAGGGCGATAAGACCAACGGTGCGAATGGCGACAAGATCACTGGTGTGCTGAGCAATACCGGTAGCGCGGTGACTGCCGTGGGTCTTGCGGTTGTCGTTCTCGGCGTGGCCGGCGGGGTCTCGCTTGCTTTGCGTCGTAAGCGCTCCTGATAGAGACTGATGCGGCATTATGATGCGGTTGCCGGCAGCCGGCAACCGGCTGCCAGATGCCATCTGTCGGCTGTCGTTTATCGGTTGTCGGCTGTCAGATGCGTCTGTCTCGGCGCAGCGATGCGATTCTGTCCCGGTTCGTGCATCAATCGTTTGATGTGGGTACCAGGACAGAAATCACTGTCCTGGTTTGCGAAAACGGGTGTTTTTCGCGTACCGGGACAATTCCCGTTGCCCCGGTTTGCATGTCAATCGTTCTACGTGAGAACCGGGACAGTATGTTGATTTCGGGATTGGCTGTATTCCGCCGATTCTGTTTGTCGGGGTATGTGGACTTTGGGGATTGTCTTGTCCTGGTTCTCGAAAATGGCCCGAAATTGCGTACCGGGACAACGATTTCTGCCCCGGTGCAAACGTCAATCGATTGACGCCTGTACCGGGGCAAATTCGCGCCCGGGAACAATAGGGCGAGGGCCGGTCGCAGGAGTAGAGCGTGATGTTGTCATGATTGCGCCCGGCTCTCCCACACGGAAGGCCGGGCGCAATCATGCCGTTTGGTTGCAGCACCCGCACATCGCCTGCATAACCGTGTACAGTGGCGTGTAGTTGCAGTACATGAAGGAGCATCACAAGCCATGACCAACGGACACATCAATCCCGCCAACGTGCCGGACATCGCCTTGAAAGACGGCCATTCCATTCCGCAGGTCGGCCTTGGCGTGCTACGTATCGATGACGAGGGCGTGGCCCCTGTCGTCGAATCTGCGCTGGAAGCCGGATACCGCCACATCGATGGCGCCGCCGGATACAACAACGAGGCCGGCGTGGGCCGCGCGCTCGCCGCTTCCGGATACAACACCGGCGCCAAGCGTGAGACCCTGTGGGTCACCACCAAGCTGCGCGACTCCGAGCAGGGCTACGACTCCGCGCTCAAGGCATTCGACAACTCCCTGAAACTCCTCCAGCTCGATTACGTGGACATGTACATGATCCATTGGCCCACGCCGTTCGACTGGCGCAGCACCGACACCTGGAAGGCGTTCGTCAAGCTGCGCGACGAAGGCATGGCACGCACGCTCGGCGTATGCAACTTCATGCCCGCCGATCTGAAGCGTCTGCACGGGGAGACCGGCGCATGGCCGGCCGTCAATCAGATTGAGCTGCACCCCACGTGGCAGCAGCGCGAAGTGGTGGCGTTCTGCAAGAAGCACGGCATCGCCGTGGAGGCCTACTCGCCGATGGCGCGTGGCGCCGACCTCAACGCCGGCGACGGCACCATCGAGAAGATCGCCGCCGCCCATGAGGTCAGCCCGGCCCAGGTGATTCTGCGCTGGCACATCGAAAACGGCACGATCATCATCCCCAAGTCCGTGCATGCCGACCGTCAGAGGGAGAATCTCGACCTGTTCGGCTTCGCCCTGACCGCCGATGAACACGCTGCCATCGACGCCCTCGACGGCCCCACCCGCGCCGGCCACGACCCCCTCACCTTCACCTATGCGTGATTGATGGCACGTCGTAACGCCCACTTCCGCCGTCGTTTCAACGCCTCTGGACCGCTGGAGCGCGTGCTGATTCTCATCGTTCTCGCCGTAGCAATCGGCGTGACCATCGGCCTGTTACTGCCGCAGGTCAGCTCCGACGTGGCCAAAATCACCGGTGGCTACACTGCCACCGGTTCAGCCGCCGACACTTTGAACGCGCTCGCCGTAGACGACAACCAAAGCTCCTCCGGCTACGACCGCGATTCCTTCGGTTTCCGCACCACCGACGTCGACGGCAATGGCTGCGACGTACGCGACGACGTGCTCGCCCGCGATCTCACGGACATCACCTACAAATACGCCGGTTCCTGTGTGGTCGAGTCCGGCACACTGGCCGATCCGTACACCGCCCAGACCATCCATTTCGTACGTGGCCGCGCCACCAGCGCCAAAGTGCAGATCGACCATGTGGTGGCCCTTGAAAACGCTTGGCAATCCGGTGCGCACGACTGGTCCACTGCCAAACGCCATGAATTCGGCAATGACCCCTATAACCTGCTGGCCGTCGACGGTCCGGCCAATCAGGAGAAGGGTTCGGCTTCCGCCGCCTACTGGCTACCCACCAACGCCGACTACCGTTGCGACTACGTGGCCCACCAGATTGGCGTCAAAGACAAGTACCAGCTCACCGTCACCTCCCAAGAAAAGGACGCCATGCTCGCCGTCCTCCATACCTGCCCGGGCCAGGCCGTGCCCGCAGACGAATAGGGGCTACCGCTCAGGATTGTTGAGCATAGGTGCCTGCCCCTCGTCATAAGCGCGCAGGAGCCGTCGGAGCAAAAATGTGGTGAAGTATGGTGCGGTGAACACGTGTTCGCTGCTACCGATATTGCCGGCGGATAGTTTCACGCCGAACTGAATTTCCGGATAAGAATCCGAAGCGATTAGCGTCCGCATGGATTTGGCGGTGCCTTTTTTCGATTTCACCTCCACCGGCACCAGCCATTCGCGCGTGCGGACGAAGAAATCCTGTTCCAGTGTGGAATCCTCTTTTTTGTAGTAGTACAGGTCATAGCCGGATTTCCGTAGCGCTTCAGAGACGATGCTCTCGTACATAGCACCCTTATAGACACCAAGATTACGATTGGCCCGCAGATCATCACTGGCCTCGTCGTCAAGCATCGCTACGAACAGACCGGTATCGCCGAAATATATCTTGAACTTGTTTTCGTCATAATTGCCTTTCAACGGCAGTTCAGGATAGGACATACATCGGCAGATATTCACCATTCCCGAGGTTTCAAGCCATTCCACGCATCCTCGATAGTCTTTGAAACGCGCTCCGCTGGCAACCTTGCTGATTTGGAACTTCTTGTTTTCCTTGGCGAGTTGCACGGGAATATGGTTGAACACGTTGAGAATTCGTGCCTGATCGAGTCCTTGCGCGTATTTGCGGATATCCTCCTGGTAGTCCAAAATAAGCTGGCGCTGCAATTGCAGTGTTCCCTCGAACGTGCCAGTGCGTATATGGGAGGCGACAACCGCAGGCATGCCGCCAAGCACGCAGTAATCCATAAATGCCGTGGAGAAGACGTTCATTTCCACTTCAGAGAATGGCGTAGCATCACACAGGTGGGTGAACATGCTTTCGATGACGGCCTCATCGTATCCGCGAGCCCACAGAAATTCTTCGAAGTCCAACGATCGCATTTCGTAGTCGGTCTTATATCCCACGCTATTGCTTTCGATTTGCTTATAGCTGATGCCCAACATTGAACCGCTGCAAATCACATCATATTTGCCGTCGATTTTAAAGAACTTCAGTGCAGTGGCGATATCAGGATGGGCCTGGATTTCGTCGAAAAAGATGAGCGTATCGCCCGGAATGAACTTTTTGGCTGGGTCGATCAGGGAAATATTGCGGACGATGGTATTCGCGCCATAACCGTCCGCAGTGATTGCACGATATTTCGGTTCCTCAACGAAGTTGATTTCCACTACCGAACGGTAGTTGTGTGCGGCAAAGTAATCGATAGTCTCTGTCTTGCCTACTTGACGAGGGCCCTTGATGATTAGCGGGGAGCGATTCGGGTCGGATTTCCATGCATTGAGATAGGCATCGGCTTTGCGTTTGAGATACATGAGGAGCCCCTTTCCGAATTACTGCTATATCAATGATTTTACACTTTCATGAGCGAGTTTTCTACCGTCTGGCACATTTCATGAGCGAGTTTTCGGCGGTTTTTCACATTTCATGAGCGAGATGGCGGGAGATGCCAGCTGCCAGTCCGCCGGTCATCCATCAATCGTCCGCAGATTGTCTGTTTGTTGACTCGGGAAACATGCCTGCGCTATAACTGTGCGCGGTATGAAGGGAACAGGTACAAACGATATGGCGGTAACACACACCGCAGCAGATGTCACTGCGGCAACCACTATGACGAACGCTGTGGCAGACATCGAACAGGAAACACCGGAAATCGAGAAGGAACGCCAGCTTGCTGGAGTCGGAACCGGGACCGGAGCAGGGGCGAACAACAAGAAAAAGCCGCATGACCATGCGCTGGCCAGTATCCTTGGTCCCGCGTTCGTGGCGGCCGTGGCCTACGTCGATCCTGGTAATGTGGCGGCCAACATCACCTCCGGTGCGAGGTACGGCTACCTGTTGGTATGGGTGCTGGTGCTCGCCAATGCCATGAGCGTGCTTATCCAGTATCAGTCCGCCAAACTCGGCATCGTGACCAACAAATCCTTGCCGGAACTGCTGGGTGAGCGTATGAGCGACGCCGGCCGATTCATGTTCTTTATGCAGGCTGAAGTCATCGCCATCGCCACCGATCTGGCCGAGGTGATCGGCGGTGCCATCGCCCTGAACCTGCTGTTCGGATTGCCGCTGTTCATCGGCGGTTTGGTGATTGGCACAATCTCCACGGTGATGCTGTGGTTCCAAGGTGGCAAGACGCAAACCACGTTCGAGCGCATCATCATCGTGATGCTGCTGGTGATTACGTTCGGTTTCATCGCGGGTCTGTTCGTAGCCCCGCCGAACCCCGGCGAAGTGGTCAAGGGCATGATTCCATGCTTCCAAGGCGCCGACTCGGTGTTGATGGCCGCCTCGATTCTGGGCGCCACCGTGATGCCGCACGCCATCTACCTGCACTCCACGCTGGTGAACGACCATTACGCAGGCGGCGAAAAGCCGTCGATCAAAACGCAACTGAAAGGCTCGAAAATCGATGTGGCCTGGGCGCTGTTGCTGGCCGGCACCGTGAATCTGGCGATGCTGGTGCTCGCCGCCAACTCGCTGCATGGCATGTCTGGCACGGACTCCATCGACGGCGCACAGCGGGCGATCACGCAGGTGCTCGGCCCGGTGATCGGCACGATCTTTTCCATCGGCCTGCTGGCTTCGTCGCTGAGTTCCACATCGGTCGGCACGTATGCCGGCTCGGAAATCATGCACGGTCTGCTGCACGTCAACGCCCCGATGTGGGCCTGCCGCGTGGTCACGCTGGTGCCGGCACTGATTGTGCTGTGGTTCGCCAAGGACCCGACTCAGGCGCTGGTCATCGGCCAGGTGGTGCTTTCCATCGGCATCCCGTTCGCCGTGATTCCGCTGATGCGATACACGCATGACAAGGAACTCATGGGCAAGTGGGCTGATGGAACCGCCAAGCACGTGATTTTCATGATCGTCGTGGCACTGATTGTGGCGCTCAACGTGCTGCTGATTGTCCTGACGCTGATGGGCAGGGCGTAATAGACTCCAGCTGAAATCCTGCGATAGCACAACATAATAAGAAGCCCCGGTGTTGGAAACCGGGGTTTCTTATTATGTTGAGAATGGTTGGATCTGCCGTCAGTTCGCAGCCATACGCCGCGCACGCCGTTCGCGCAGCGCGCGCAAGGAAATAATGTCTCGCGTACGACCGGCACCGTCGCCCTTGACGCCGAAGAACACCATCAACACCATTGCCAGACAGATTATTGCGGAGATTCGCAGCGCCCATTGAATGCCGAAAATCGAAGCGGCGACGGCGGAGGCGCCGCCCTGCTTATGCAAAGCGGCAAACGTTTCCATCAGAATCACCAACACGGGTGCGCCCACAGCGCCCGCAATCTGACGCGCGGTATTCGTCACCGATGATCCGGCGGACACTTCGCTCGGCCCGTTCAGGCAATTCAGGGACCACGTGGTAATCGGCATCAGCAGGAAACCCATGCCGATCTGACGGATGAACTGGCAGATCGATACCCACCAGATCCACGTATCCATCGCCACCAGCGACATGCCCAAGGTGCCAAGGGTCAACACAATCGAACCGAACAAAGCCACCGGGCGCGCGCCGAACCGATCCATCGCGCGGCCGCCGAAGAACTGGGAGACGCACTGGCCGATGGCGCCCGGCAGCATGATCAGACCGCTCATCGTGGCCGAATAGCCGCGGTCAGTCTGGATGTAGAGCGGCATGATGACCAAAATCGAACTGAAGGCGAAAAATGCCAGCGACGCGGTAATAGTGCCGACGGTGAACGAACGGTTCTTCAGCACTTCCAAGTCCAGCAGCGGCGGCTGGGGGAGTGCCGACTCGTCCTTGGCTACGGCCTCGCGATACCGCTTGCCAGCGCGCAGGTTGCGCATCACAAACCACACGATGCCGACCAGTCCCACAACCATGGGCCCCCACGTGACCGGTGCCGCGAATCCATAGGTCTCTGAATTGGTGAAGCCGAACATCAGCCCACCAAAGCCGATCACCGACAGGCACACCGAGAAGAAGTCCGCGCGGGCCGAAGGGTCGTGTGAACCGAAATTATGCAGTCCGAACATGGCTGCCAGCAGCGAGATTACGCCAATGATGGTCATGGTCAGGAAGATCGAGCGCCAGCCGTTGGCATCGGTCTGCCAGCCGCCCAAGGTGGGGCCGATGGCTGGTGCCACGCTCATGGCCATGCCCACCGTGCCCATGGCAAACCCGCGGCGAGACAGCGGGTAAATGGAGAACACGGTGATTTGCAGCACCGGCCACATCACGCCTGTGCCGGCAGCTTCGAGCACGCGCCCGACCAGCACCCATACGAAGTTTGGCCCCAACCATGCCAGCACGGAGCCGAGTGTGAACACCGCCATCGAGCAGATGACGATCTGGCGGGTGGAGAAGCGCCGGGTCAGAAACGCGGTCAGCGGCACCATCACGCCCATAACCAGCTGGAACACGGAGGTCAGCCACTGGCCTGTGGTCACGGAAATATGGAATTCCGACACGATGATCGGCAGCGCCGAGCTCAGTTGCAGCTGGGTAAAGTTGCCGACAAAGGTGATGAAGGTCAGGATTGCGATCGAAATAAACGCGGCATGACTCAGCTTGCCGTCAACGTACGATTCCTCTTGGCTCAGCACTCGTTGCAGTTCGCCACGACGGTTCTTGATTCCGCTCTCTCCAGCCACGCACACACTCCACTTCCGTTGCTCGGCCTGATGGCTTTGGGCGGTGTCGGTTGGCATGTCGGTTCTTCATGCGGCGTCATATGTCGCGCAACAATCGATGGTTTCGGCGACCGTCTCTTCATGTGCTTGGCCGGGCAGCCTCTCAAAAGCACCCCAATACGTTATACCTGGGGGTGCCCAGTCGGTTCGGAATATGTGCAGAAGCGGGGAGCGAACCCACTTTTCGCAAGAGACCGGGGCATAATAGGCGGTTGGTCATTGCATAGATATGCAAGTTGGCTCAGACATTTTGGGAATTGGTATGAGCAGGCATAGGGCAGGGCACGCAGTAAGTATTCCGAGCAGAAGGCACCGTGTCTGGCCATGGGTGGTGTCGATTCTGGCATTGCTCGTGGTGCTGTTAGGCGTGTGTGGATTCTGCGGATTGAAACCGTATTCCGGAAGCCAAGCAGGTTAAGGCTCATGAGGAGCAGGCTTTGCAATTGTTGGGTGGCATATCCGATCTCAGCAATCTCGACAACGTTGATAAGGTGAGTTAGCAGATCGATCAAGCGAAGACCGAAACCGCCGCGGCGAACGATATTGTGCATGGCACGCTGTGGAACATTGCCTCGAAACTGCCAGTGTATGGCGATGACATTACCGCCGTGCAGGGCATGACTTCGGTAGTGGATTCATTGATTGGCGACTCGGTGCCGCAGTTTATGAATGTGCTGACTACTTTGAAGAATGCGCAACTGAGCACAGGGGATGGGCAGCTGAATATTCAGCCGATTCTGGAGGCGCAGAAGACCATTGTCTCAGCCAATGAATCGCTGCAACAGCAGGTCCAGAAATATCAGAATCTGCCGAAGGCCCATATCGGCATAGTCAACGATGCCTACAACACCGGCAAGACTCAATTAACGAAATTGGCCGATAGGGTTGATCAGCTATCTGGCATATTCCAGATTCCGCCGAATTTTCTCGGCTCTGGCCAGACGCGTACATACGCGTTGATGGCCATGACCACTTCGGAGGAGCGCTCATCCGGTGGCCTGATTGGTTCCGTGGGTGTGGTGACTACGGACAACGGCAAGATTAGTATTGGGGATTTCCGCTCGAACAAAGAGTGCATCCCGTATGGTGCTGGTGATCCAACGGAAGATGAACAGGGCGGGTTCTAGTGATCGTTGCAACACCTGACCTACCGCAAGGAGGGTCAGGTGACCAGAAGCCACCGAAACGAAGACCGTGGCGGGGAACACCGTTGGACGTTCAACGGCGTCGAATATCCGACGAGGAAGCTGATGTGCGAGGCGAGACGCGCCGAGTACGTGCGCCTGCTGGACGAGGAAGGCATGAACTTCACCCAGGCCGCGCACGCGGTCGGCGTCTCGAAACGCACCGGCAAGGCGTGGCGCAACGGCAGGACGCGCGCCACGGGAAGGAACGAGAAACCCCTGGTGGACTGGTATCGTTCCACCATGGACAAACCCAAGACCCTCCATCCGCGCTACCTGAGCCAGGAGGAGCGCATCCAGATCGCGGACCGTCTGCGTCTGGGCGATTCGATCCGCGCCATCGCCCGCCTGCTGGGCCGCGACCCCGGCACGGTCAGCCGCGAGGTCGAGCGCAACAGGAATCCCGAGTCCGGCGGTTACGAGCCTTACCGCGCCCAGCAGAAGGCCGCGGACCGGCTCAAACGCCCCAAACCGCGCAAGGCGGCCGAGGGCACGCGACTGTGGGACGAGATCGCCGCCGGGTTGCGCAGGCATTGGAGCCCGGAGCAGATAGCCAACCGGCTGAGGCTGGACTTCCCGGATAATGGGGATATGCACGCGAGCGTCGAGACGATCTACCAGGCCATCTACCTGCAGGCCAGGGGCGAACTCAAGCAGG
>ERZ825324.1596-NODE-1596-length-26676-cov-3.804440_pt1 | contig 26676 bp, 19 predicted proteins | sample MGYA00519859_ERZ825324 | MGnify/ENA primary metagenome ERZ825324 (study PRJEB31778, sample SAMEA3449198) | human gut metagenome | biome: human gut; feature: human-associated habitat; material: faeces | place: United Kingdom | collected 2010/2012 ... | reverse complement strand
GCAGTCATGACACAAGAAAAGCTCCCTCACAGGAAGGAGCTTTGTCTACAGTCTGCCCCATTACTGATATTTCTATCAGTAATGGGGTTCTCATCATATTCTCATATACCCTAATTATTGCTTACACAATACCCTCTCAGATTGTCTGGCCGACTTTCCTTACCTACCCGCAATAGCAGCCTTTGCTACTGTGCCCCTTCAGAGGAAAGTTCTGTTTGGGTTACTGTATAATCATTTTGTTCTGCATTATCGTACCATAACCATATCATATAGATAAATTCATGTTATGAAAAGCAACCTGCTGTTGCCATACTCTATGCCTGTCATCCACCAAAATATTTTCGGCACTTTTCGCTTTTAGTGCCAAAAGTGTATTGACAAAATTATGATTATTTATTACATAATTTCAAATCTTTGTTACACGTTTTCATCTCCGCAATCTTGGAACTGCCCAGCAACGTTCCACACACCACTTACAGTCCCCGACGTCTCGGCAGTGCCAACCCCGACACGACGAAACCGGATTCTCCCGAGATCCTTGCCTTATAGGACCGCAAAAAAGAGGGCGAGATCGCCGAAAACTCTCTGGCGATCTCACCCTCTCTGGATTATCAACCGCTACCTCATCAAGCCTCCTCACAGATTCTTCCCGCATTCCATCAGGTATGCATCCATTCCCAGACACATTGCACCGATGATTCCGGGGTTCTCGCCCAGTGCAGGAGCCACCACATACTGTGACATATCCTTCGGCAGGCTGGTCTCCGGCAGATAGCCATTCAGAAACTCCACCGCATTCTGTCTCACCATGTCGAAAACCTTCTCCTGGTGCATCACACCGCCCCAGAGAATGATCTTCTCCGGTGAGTAAGTCAGCATGTAATCTGCCACAGCCTGTCCGATGTAGTAACTTTCCAGTTCCCAGACATCCTCTCTTCCGGCCAGTTCAGCTCCCTTTCTGCCATACCTGCCCTGAATCGCAGGACCGGAAGCCAGTCCTTCCAGACAGGCACCGTGATAAGGACAGCAGCCTTCATAGTTATCCTCCGGGTGCTTGCGCAGGAAGATATGTCCGCCCTCGGGATGCATCAGGCCATGCAGCAGTCTACCGTTAATATATGCCCCTACACCTACTCCCGTACCAATGGTGATATAGAGCGCATTCTCACACCCCTTGGCTGCGCCGAAGCGTACCTCGCCAAGCACTGCTCCATTGACATCTGTATCAAAACCTACAGGGACTTTCAGTGCTTCCCGGAACGCTCCCGCAAAATCATAAAATCTCCATGCCAGCTTCGGAGTGCTGGTAATATAGCCGTAGGTTGCCGATTTTTTATTCAGATCCACCGGGCCGAAACAGCCGATCCCCAGTGCCTCGATTCCTTTATCCTGAAAATATGCTATCATTTTCGGCACCGTACTCTCCGGTATCTCCGTAGGGAATACTGCCCTGTCGAAAATATTTCCCTGCTCATCTCCTATGGCACATACCATCTTTGTGCCGCCGGCTTCAATTCCGCCTAATTTCATTCTAACATCCTCCCATTACAACTTTTTACTATGCCTGTTCCCTGTTCTGGATCCGCTTATGGAACACCAGCACAAACAACAGAGTAAAGAGTATCATTGCTGCCGGCATGATCAGAAAGCTCCTGCCATATCCTGTTTTTTCAGCAATGTCTCCGTAAATATAGTTAAATCCAATATCAAACAGGGATGCTACACTGATGATCAATCCGGACATCGTGGACACCTGCGACGGATCATAAAGTCTCCCGATGGCCATAACCAGTGTCGGATAAATGATCGAGCAGAACAGTCCGGCCAGACTCAGCATCCAGAGTGCCCCACTGAAGATCCCTGCCGCATAAAGCACTGCAGAAATCACAGAAAACAAGGCAATGCTCGGGAATACCTTCAGCCGGTCAACCAACGGAGAAAAGACCAGTCTTCCCACCGTCATTCCGCCAAAAAACAACGCCATAAAATTGGCAGCCTTTCCCTGCTCCAGTCCCAACGCATTGGTTCCGTAGATCACAAACCAGTTCAGCATTCCATGTTCTGCAATAAAGTATACACCAAAGATCACCACCATGACAATCCAAAGGTAGTTTCCCTTCATTTTCCTTCCCTGCTGATCCTTTTCTGCCTTCTTCACTTCTCCGCTGTCCGGGATCTGCAGTTTTAAAATGATCAGAAACGCCAGAACGCCGATGGCAAAAAGAACCCCTGTCACAGCTTTCCAGCCGCCAAAATCGTCAGCCAGATTTCCGATCAGACTCTGTCCTCCACTGGTACCGAACCCTTGCATGAAGAACAATACATTGACGATCATGGCCGGTGATGTGGCAAAAATGAACGGTGTGATCAGTGTAATGGACGTATTCAACAGCGTAGAAGCTCCCATTGCCAGGAACATTCCCACCAGCAATGCATAATAGTTATCTGTAAGCAGGAATACCAGCATTGCACACATCCATACTGCGAGAAATCCCAAAAAAGCCTTTTTACGGTCGATCTTATCCATGATTCTGCCTCCGGCCAGCAGGAAACACAGATTTCCCGCATAGCTTACGGCTATGATCGTGGACAGCCCCTTTGCCGTCAATGCAAAATGCGTCTGAAAAATGCCGGAGAAAATACCTCTCAGGCTGTCACTGATTCCCAGGCCGACCATCAGGATTGCAAATCCGATGAGAGCGATCCTTCTATTACTCTTCTCCATTCTGGCTCCCATCTTCCGGCTCTTCTACATCGATCCGTACATTTTCTACATTTCCCAGTGTCACGTCCTCCTCGTAAAAAGGCAGGATTCCTTCTTTCTTCGTGATCTGAATATCATGGAAGGAGACATTCTTCACATAATCCGCATAGATTCCGGAAATCTTTGTGTGGATCTCTCCCTCTCCCTGGCAGGGTCTCTTATCGTAGCCGTTGATCTCCCACTTGGATTTCTTATCCAGTGTCAGCCGAATGCCCTCAAAGGTCACATCTTCAATATAATTGTCTTCACTGCCCAGCAGGAAAATGCCGTTTTCTCCCTCGCAGGTAATATTCTGGAAGCGGATATTGCGGATCTTACCGGCCTTAACTCCGGGTTTGCGATCCAGCGCAGTCAGGCAGACAGCCTCCGCTCTTCCCCACCATTCATAAGAGAACCTTCTGGTCTCCATAATGATGTTGGAAAAGATTACATTTTCCACGTTGCCATTATCTCTGATCTGAATGGAAATTCCACGGTTACTTCTGGAAATACAGCAATTTTCCACCAGAATATTCCGGAAGTCAGACTCTCCCTCCGTGCCGAATTTGATGGCAGCACTGGTGGATACCAGGGTACAATTGGTGACCACGATATTTTCACAGGGACCGTATTTCTTATAATCCCCGGAATTTTTCAATACGATGGCGTCATCTCCACATTCAATGTGACAGTTACTGATCCGGACATTCTGACAGTGATCCGGATCGATGCCATCGGAATTCGCCATCTTCAGATTATTCAGCAGGCGGATACCGTCGATCAGCACATCCTTACAGCCTACCAGATGCACTGTCCAGAAGGCACAGTTCGTCAGGCGGACTTCCTTGATGGTCAGATGCTTTACATCCTCCAATAGCAGGAGCGGAACTCTGGGATAATAGGAACCCTCGATATGATAACCCGAGTCATCTCCGTAAAAGACAGATTCATTGCCATCAATGGCACCCTGTCCGGAGATCGTCACATTTTCCTGTCCCAGCGCATAGATAAAGGCATGGAACGGGCGTCCTGCATATTCACTGTTCAGGAAAGAAGGCAGGCCGGATTCATGGGCTGTGATTTTACCATTGTTGCGCAGCGGGTAATAATCTTCTAAATTGCTGCTGGCTTTCCAGACAGCGCCCGGCTCCAGATGTACCTCCACATTGGATTTCAACAGCACATATCCGGAAGAATATGTCCTGCCGCCGGGGAAGAGGACTACGCCTCCTCCCTGTTCTGCACACGTATCGATTGCTTTCTGAATGACAGGGGCATCATTGGTCTGTCCATCGCCCACTGCACCGTATTCTAATATATTGATCATAATTTTCTCCTTCGTAACCCTCTTACTTTTTTTCATTCACAATACGCAGGGTCTTGATTTCATAAGGCTTCATAGTAAAGCTCCATCCGTCCTGTACACGGGTCATATCCGCATTCTCCACCCCGGAAAAATTCTCCATGCAGTCACAGACTGTTACCTGTGCATCCGGAGCAAGTGGGAAGTTCACATGCACTTTGGTACGCATTCCCCAAGTCTCATAGATACGTACGATGATGCCATTGCCGTCCTCTGCTGCTTTCACAGTATCTGCCATCACATTTTCCTCTGCTATCTGCAGCATTGAGAAGCTGTCTTCATAGATACCCTGTACCTTCTCCCATGCCATCGGGCAGTTCAGATCGTAAGCTTCTCTTACCACACTGCCCTTGCGGAAATCTCCCTGATGAGGGAACAATGCGTAGGTAAATTCATGCTGTCCCTGATCTGCATCGGGATTGGGGAAAATACCTGAGTTGATCAATGTCAGTCCCATCACACCCTCATGGACATCATAACCGTATTTGCAGTCATTCATCAGTGCCACACCATAACCGGGCTCGGAAAGATCTGCCCATTTGTGTGCGCATACCTCGAATCTTGCACGATCCCAGGATGTGTTCTTGTGTGTCGGCCGCTTTACATTGCCGAACTGGATCTCATAATCCGCTTCATGTGCCAGAATATCCACAGGGAAGGATACTCTGAGCAGCTGTTGATGTTCCTGCCAGTCCACTCTGGTCTGAAAATCGATCCTTGCAGTGTGCCGGTAGAAACGAATGGTCTGATCGATCATGGAGTCCTGGAACCGTCTGCGCACATGTAATGCCGCCGTCTCCGGTCCGTTCTCCAATACTTTGAATTCTTCCACATCAATGACATCCCAGGATTTCTCCAGATATCCCTCGTCAATATTCCAGGCATCGAATTCTGCCGGCCGATCCTCATATACGGTGAGACGGTTACCCATCCTGCCCTTTTGGATCAGTTCCCGGTCCTCCCTGATATCCACCAGGCTTGTGATCTCAGCATTGGCATCAAATCTTACGGTAAAATAGGGCGTTTTGAAGCTTACCGGTCGTCCGTTTTCCTCCATTACAAGCTCAGTGAAACAGTTGTCCTCTCCGGAGTTCACCGCTCTGCACACAGTAACACCGCTGGGTCCTGCTGTTATTTTCTGCCAACTGCCCTCTGCATTCCGGATCAGTGCCGTACGTGCAAAGCTCAAAGGATTCCATACTGCGCAGACCTCCTCATTCTTCTCCGCACGATACCGGAACAGCTTTTCCCGGATGCTCTTCTTCGCTGTTTTCATCATTTCTTCATCCGCAGCAAAAATCTCTTCATACTGTGCGGCGGAATCCTCATACACTTCCTTAATAGAGGAACCGGGCAAAATATCGTGGAACTGGTTCAGCAAAAGCAGTTTCCAGCTGTGTTCCAGTTGTTCCTGTGGATAGAGATACTTTTGATCCAGAAGTGATGCCATTGCTGCATACAGCTCGGTTTCGCCGTTTTTGAACTCAGCCTTACGATTATATTTTTTATTCTGTGCCATGGAAGTATAAGTACCACGGTGGAATTCCAGATATAGTTCACCATCCCATACCGCCAGACGCTTTTTGTCCATTTTCTCTTCCAGAATATGAAAGAATTCCTTCACCCCGGTCTGTCTTGCTGCAGGGCATTCCACGACGCTGTGCTCCAGCCTTCTGCTCTGCTCAAGCATTTCTTCCGTGGGACCTCCACCGCCATCACCATAGCCGTAACAGGTCAGTACCTCGGTGCTCACATCCTTGTCCTGATACCGCTGCCAGGTACCCATGAGCTGGGAGGCATTCTGCAGACCATTATAAGTGGTGGAATGGTTTCCCACCATCTTCAGGTCACCCGGCTTCTGATAGTTTCTGGTAGTGATCAGATGTGTCAACACTTCCGTTCCGTCAATGCCCTTCCAGAGGAAGGTGTCGTGGGGAAACCGGTTGAACTCATTCCACCCGATTTTCGTGGTCATAAAATAAGGAATCCCGGATTTCTGCAGGATCTGCGGCAGCGCTGCGCTGTAACCAAAGACATCCGGCAGCCACAATACTTCATTTTTCTCTGCGCCGAGCTCTTGTTCAAAAAATCTGCGGCCATAGACGATATGCCGGATCAGGGATTCTCCGGAGGAAATATTGCAGTCCGGCTCCAGCCACATGGCTCCTTCCGCTTCCCATCTGCCCTCTTTGATCCGTTCCCTGATTCTGGCAAATACCCCGGGTGCATCTTCCTTCACGAACTCATAGAGCTGTGGCTGGCTGGACATAAAACGGTATTCCGGATATCTGTCCATCAGGTTCAGTACCGTCTCAAAGCTGCGCACTGCCTTTTGTCTGGTCTGACGCAGAGGCCATTTCCATGCCACATCAATATGGGTATGGCCGATACTGTGCACCGTCACCGGATTCGGTCTTCTGTCGGTATAATAAGTATCTTCCAGCTCCTGCGCCGCCATTTTCATGCTCTCAAAGCATTCTGCGGATCCGGGTCTGCGCAGATCCAGCAGATTTACGCACCTTTCCAGTGCTTTAAAGCCCTCGATTCTGGACAGATTGTCCTCCGGAAGAAGATCCGCAGCTTCATAGACAGCCTGCATATCATAATAGAGTCCCGCCGCCTCTTCCCGGTAGACTGCAAGCTCCAGACGGAAGAAATTCGTACCGGTAAACGTGCCTGCATACGCACTGGAATACGCATAAAAAGCCAGTTCGTAAGTCTCTCCTGCTTTGGCATGCTCCGACAGAATGATAAACTGATGGTTCATATCCAGCGTAGCTGCAAATCTGCCGTTCACATAAGCCATGATCTGGGGATTGTCCGTATTCCAGATATCTGTGGCTCCGGTATTCAGCACGGCACGGACTGTATGCCCCTCCATCTGCTCCGGGACCGCCACATCTGCCAGGAAGAAATAATGCTGATCCAGCTCACCCCAGGTCTCATTGCGGCCGAAATCCCGGAAATCCTTTCCTTCTCTGTGGAATTCCTCCTCAAAATGGTAATCCGCTTTGGCGATCTTCACGGAAGTTACCGGTTGTCTGTCACTATATATCATCTGCTCTACGGCTTCGAGAACAGCTTTGATCCGATTTCTAACAGTGTCCATAACACACTCTCCTCTGATTTTTATCTGAAAACAAGAAAAGCGGGGAGAACCGGAACAGTCTCCCCGCCGGACAGCTTTAGCCCTTGATACCGGTGGATGCAATTCCTTCTACCAGATATTTCTGCATAGTCAGGAAAATAACAAATATAGGAATCAGGGACAAGGTTGCCATTGCAAACATAGCACCCCAGTCAGAACCTGCGGTAGGATCCGAGAACATCTTCAGAGCGTAACTCACCGGATATTTCAGCGGATCGCTTAAGTATAACAGTGCTGCCAGGAAATCATCCCATCTCCACATAAAGGAGAAGATTGCACTGGTTACCAGTGACGGTTTGATCAGAGGAAGGATGATACGGAAGAAGATCGTATAGGTAGAACATCCGTCCATTCTGGCCGCCTCATCCAGATCCATGGGAATCCCCTTGATGAACTGGATATTCAGGAAAATGAAGAATCCCTGACCGAACCACTGGGGAACAATGATAGGAAGGTAAGAACCGACCCAGCCTAATTTATTAAAAATTATGTACTGCGGGATCATTACTACCTGGAACGGAAGCATCATGGACAACAGCATGCAGGCGAACCAGAATCCCTTGAATTTGAAGTTAATTCTTGCGAAGCCATATCCGATCACAGCAGAGGAAGCCACTGCTCCGATGGTGGATAAACCTGCGATCACAAAAGAGTTTTTGAAGAAGGTTCCGAAATTGTATCCGGCAAATCCCTGCCAGCCTACCTTGTAGTTCTCCAGAGAGAAGTGTCTTGGGATCAATTCCGATGCCGTTCTTATAATCTCATTGGTATCCTTAAAAGAACTAAGTACCATCCATACTAACGGATATATCATCACGCAGGCAAAACAGAAGGTGAAGATATGATAAATCACTCCGATAGCAAATCTTTTTTCTTTATATCCTTTTTTCATACGCTCACCATCAACCTTCTGATTCATAATATACCCACTTGTTCTGGGTCTTGAACAAGATCAGTGTCAAAATTCCTACTACCAGAATCATAAACCATGCAAGTGCACATCCATAGCCAAGTTTGTTATAGGTAAATGCGTTCTGGTACATATATACAGTATAGAAAAGGGTGGTATCCCTTGGTTTTCCCTGTGTAATAATATAGCTCTGTGTAAATGCCATAAAGCCGTTGATCAACTGGTTGATCAGATTGAAGAAAATCGTGGGGGTCAGCATGGGGAGTGTGATCTTGAAGAACTTATGGACACCGCCAGCTCCATCCATGGTGGCTGCCTCATATAAGCTTACGGGAATCTGCTTTAATCCTGACAGGAAGATCAGCATGGAGGATCCGAACTGCCATACTGCCAAAATGATCAGGGTCCAGATTGCAGTATCGGAACGTCCCAGCCATGCGATATCCAGTCCGAACAGACCGTTGATCACACCGTCACTGGCGAACATTCTTTTCCACAGAATGGCAACCGCCACACTGGAACCGATAATGGAAGGAAGGTAATACACTGCTCTGTAAAAGCCGGACAGCTTGGTGCTCTTCACCAGAAGCATTGCTACGATCAATGCCATGATCAGACGAAGAGGTACGGAAAATACCACGTAATACATGGTGACACCGAATACCTTCCAGAATTTCGGATCATCCGTGAACATGGTAATGTAGTTTTCCAGCCCAATGAATGTCGGGGACTGTAAAATATTGTATCTTGTAAATGAAAATGCAAAAGATAAAAGCATGGGAACCATCATGAATGCCAGAAATCCGATAATGAACGGTCCGACAAACACATATCCGGATACGTTAGGACTATCCAGCCACTGGCCCAATGTTCTTTTTCTCTTTGGGGAAGTCTTTTCTTTGCTCCTTTTTCCTCTCCTTCTGCCGTTTCTATAACAAGCGCCCGGCTCCCGCCCGATGCCGGATGGGATCCAGGCGCCCTTTGATTACAATTTGTTATAACGGTCTTACTTCAGAAGTCTTACTTCTCGTCTTACTTTGCCGCCTCGCTCAGAATCTTCTGAGATGTGGTTACGAATTCTTCTGCTGCTCCCGCTGCATCTGTATCTCCATAACGCAGGTTCTCAACAATGGTCTTGGCCTGTGCTTCTACTTCACCCTTACCGGAGGGATCGGGATCATCAATAGGAGTTGCGATCTTGGATACTTCTGCGATATAGTCAAATACCTTCTGGGAATTCTCATCCACATTAGGTTTGATTGCTTCTGCTACATCACTGTTCACAGGGATACCTCTCTCTGCCAGCAGGATATTGTTGCACTCAACACTGTTGGTGAACCAGTCCAGGAATTTTGCAGCTTCCTCTTTATTCTGGGAAGTCTCAGCAATAGAAAAGAACTGGCTGGGCTTTAAGAACATCGGTTGGGTGGTTGCATCGCTGGTAGTCGGATACATGGTGATTCCCAGATCTCTACCGGCTGTATTGGCAATACTGATGTACTGGTTGGAATAAGAAAAGTCATTCCATGTGGTTCCATCAATGATGGGCTTGGTCTCTACTACATCCGGGTTCTTCTCTGCCAGAAGATCAGGAGAAATAGCGGATTCAGCCTTGTTGAACTTATCTACATTAGCGAAGTGGGTTTCGCTTGCAGTCTTGGTTCCTGCTGCCAGTTCATCGAACAAATGAGATCCCTGGGTTCTTGCGATGACCTGCATCATATTGATGCCGCCATCGTAGTAGGTCTTCACACCGGTCTTCTCGTAAATGGTCTGTCCGATATCATACAGTTCTTCGATGGTCAGCTGCTCGGGAAGCTCTACACCGGCCTGTTCTACGATTTCTTTGTCATATACCATCATAGGAGCATTACTGCCAAGGCTTAATGCATAACAGGTTCCATCAATAGATCCACTATCGATAACGCTGTCTGCAATCTTGCTGGTGTCAATGACACCGCTGTCAATGAACTGGCTCAGATCAGCAAGCTGGCCGCTCTGCTGATACTGTTGCAGATAGGAGTAATCCATCTGGATAATATCGGGAAGGTTGCCGCCTGCTGCCATTGCAGAAAGCTTATCCCAGTAGCCGGACCAGTCGGTAAACTCCACCTTGATCTCTACATTGGGGTTCTGTTCCATGTAAAGGTCAACTGCCTTCTTGGTTACATCATTTCTTGTCTGGTTGCCCCACCAGCAAAGGCTCAGGGTTACTTTGTCACCACTGGCTGCCTGTGCTGCGCTGTTATCACCTGTGGCAGCGGAGCCTGTGCCAGATGCATCAGAACTGCCTGCGCTGCTTCCACATGCAGCCAGAGACATGGTCATCAATACAGCCATAAGACCTGCAATCATTCTTTTCTTCATTTGTTATACCTCCCATACAATCTGTCGGGTATGTGTCCTGCACATCCCTCGTTGTTGTTTTGATGAATTTATTTTATGTCCATTTTGCATAATGGTAAAGTTAAATAACGGTTCTGTCGATGCAAAAAAATGGCTTTTTAACCATAATCTTACATTTTTTTCGTCACATTTTCATACTTTTTTCAGTTTTTCCATATTCCATATGGCATTTTGCATAATTTCGTGTTCAAAAAAAGGTTTCTGAGTGTTCAAAAAACGGCTTTTTGTTTTCTTCCCACGGATGAAAATTGAACTTCCCATATTTTTACTATATAATAACCATGATACGGAGGTTTTTCCATGAGCAATTTATCACAGCGTTTTAATAATCTGTCTTTATATAAGAAAATACTACTGATCCTGTCAACGACATTGCTTTTTGTGTTCTTTGCTTTTGTTGTGGGCATTCAGCTTCTTTCCCAGTATTATGCCCGTGAGCTGTATACTTCCAATGCACAGTCTCTGAATTATGTATCTTCCTTCGTCTCTGCAAGAATGGAGACCGTGGAATCCGGTTCTGCCCGGATCCTGTCCGATACCATCATTCAGACGAATCTCACCGATATCATGGATGCTCCCACCAGTATCCGTAATGCCCAGAGAAAGCAGACGATATATCAGGCTCTCTATCCTTATATTTTTGATGACGACTATATCAAATCCATCAGTCTGGTACTTCCTGACGACACACTGATCTGTATGGGAAATACTTCCGATCTGGATGCTTTTCCTCTGGAGGAACTGGCAGAAAATGCAGCAGCCTGCCAGGGGCGTGCCAGCTGGAGTGCACCGGCTTCCCCCGGGAATACCATCGTACTTTACCGGGATATCCGGCAGCTTCGCCATCTGACCCTGGATCATCTGGCTTACCTGTACATAGTGATCGACCTGGACCAGCTGATCAGTGATGCCCTGGAGAATGCCGGATATTCTCTTTCCACGCATTCCCGTTTTATCCTGTTTGCAGGAAATGCGCAGTTTTACCCACAGGAGACTTACCATCCGGAACAGTATTCCAGCCTGCTGCAGTCGCTGAATCATGGCAGCAGCCATTATTCTATTCTTTCCATAGATAAACGAAAGACCTTTGTCATCCAGGGAGATTTTCCACGTACCGGATGGAATTATCTGTATTTTCAGGATTACGATCCGCTCTTTTCTGCGATCCATACCGTTCTGATCCGGATGATCCTGTTCTCCGCCGTGGTCGTGATGATCGCTCTGTTTCTGGCACTGTTGCTTCTGCGCAGGATACTGCACCATCTGGATCTTCTGGTAGAGAAGATCCGCCGCTTCGGACAGGGACTCCCGGATCCGGAGGACACCGCTCACTACGATTACAGTCTCCGTACCGATGAGATCGGGCAGCTGCATGTCAGCTTTGACGAAATGAAATCCAATGTAAAGACTTTGCGGGATAAAAACTATGAAAAGCAGCTGTTGCTCCGGGATACCAATATCAAGATGCTGCAGCAGCAGATCAACCCGCATTTTCTCTACAATACCCTGGATACCATCAACTGGATGGCGCAAAAATACGGTGCCGATGACATCTCCACCATGGTCCGGTCCCTGGGGAATCTGTTCCGCGCTGCTGTCAACAGCAAAGAAGACCTGATCCCCTTAAAAAAGGAACTGGACGTTTTAAAGGATTATATCCGGATCCAGCAGATCCGTTTCGGAGACCGGCTGGACTTCCAGCTGCACGTACCGGATGACATTTCCCATATTTATGTCCCGACACTTTGTATCCAGCCTCTGGTAGAGAACGCATTAAAATATGCTCTGGAATTCAGTGACGATGTCTGTCATATCACCGTCACCATTTCCGAAAAAGACACCGTCTACCAGATTACCGTAGCAAATACCGGTTCCCATTTCGAGGATGATCTCATCTGGAAGCTGGAACACAGGCAGGTCACTCCCCAGGGTTCCGGTGTGGGACTGGTGAATATCAACTCCCGCCTGAAGCTGCTCTTCGGCGACCGGTACGGCTTATCTATATACAATGAAGACGGAATGGCCATTGTACTGCTGTCCATTCCCAAAGAAAGAGAGGATTCTTATGCTCAGATTGATGATTGTAGATGATGAACAGATCATACGTGAAGCACTTTCTTCCATGATCGATTATACCTCCCTCGGCTACAAGGTGATTGCCACCGCCAAAAAACGGAATGGAAGCCTATGACCGGATCCGTGATGACTATCCCGATGTTGTGATCACGGATATCAAAATGCCTATTTTGAACGGGCTGGAACTGATCGAACGTGCCTCCCACATCGACTCCCGGATCACTTTTATCCTGTTATCCGGTTACGGTGAATTCGAATATGCCAAGCAGGCCATGAAATACGGGGTCCGCTATTATCTCTTAAAACCCACGGACAAGCAGGAGCTGATCAGCTGTCTGAATACAATCCGTGAAGAAAAAAAGCAAAAAGAGATACAGCAGAAGGCGGAGCAAGAACTTCTGCTGAAGGATATGCAGTCACCATTAGAACAGGGGCTGGTTATGGAAGCGTTGGATCAGCCTGACAATTTTCCCCAGGTATTCAAAAAGTATCAGGGGCTTCTGTCCTTTCCCGAAAAGGGACTATATGCCTGTATCTGTTCCTTTGTAGAAGAAACCTATCTGAAAAGCTTTCTAAAGGATATCGTGCGGATTCTGCTTTCCTGCGGAGCAGAAAGTGTCTTTTCTGTTATTTATGTAAAAAACAGTGCGCTTCTGGTCCTGTCCTCTCCCACCCTGGTCCATCAGGAAACGATCCGCCAGTCTTTGGAGGAGCTGCATTATCCGCAACAGTGTGTAACCTTTGAAGCCTCTTTTCTCCACGGTGACACTTCGGAAGATTTGTTTGCGCAGATCATATCCAAGATAGCCCGCTATGACCGGATCCTGCTGATCCGCCCCGAAACCGGAGAAACCAGGGAATTCCATAACAACATGGCCGCTCCCTGGCGGATTTCCAGGCTGCGTGAAGCATTTACCGCTTCCCCGGCCGAAACGGATATTCCATCTCTGCTGGATTCCGTCTTCACTCCTTCCATGACTCCGGATGTTGCGAAGAATATCGCCCTGGGACTTTTCCTGAATCCCGATAACTCCGGACAAGAGCCGCCGCTGGATATTGCCTGTGACTTTTTCCGCCGCCTGTATTCCTGTACCCAGACCTCCGAAATCCGGAAGCTGGCGGAGATCGTACTGCTGCAGGAGAAGGACGAGGCTGCCTCCTCTAAGGGCGGTGCCAACATCAGCCTCTTAAAATCTTACGTGGAAGCCCATCTGGATTGTGAGACCCTGTCTTTAAAATGGCTGGCAGAGAACTATCTCTTTGTCAGTGTCGGCTACCTGAGCAAGCAATTTGTAAAGGAGGAAGGCATCCGCTTTTCCGATTACCTGAACAAAAAGCGGATGGAACAAGCCATCCGCCTTATGGTGTACTATCATAATGACAATATCAAAACTATTGCCAGGTCTGTGGGATTCGGCAATAATCCACAGTATTTCAGCCAGGTATTTAAAAAATATACCGGCTATACTCCCACAGAGTATATTGAGAAGGTGGGTGCCTCTGCGCCCTCCTGATGCAGTCTCCCTCATCGTAAGGGAATTACATGCAGTTGTCCAGAAGCTTCATCAAAGCATCATGCGCTATGGTAAATGTCTCAAGACCGCTGAGTACCTTCTTTTCTTTGACAGCAATGCTCCTGCCGTCCTTTTCCAGTGCATGGAAACCCTCAAACTCAAACAGGTGCGGTTCCAGTGACAGGAATCCATCAAATCCGGAGGCTGACAGACGCTTCAGGATCACCGCCACATTTCCGTCACCATAGCCTGCCGGAACTACACTCTGGTCTGACTTCAAGGCATCCTTTACATGGATATAAGCGATGTAGGATTTTAGCATCTCATAGGCTTCCAGCGTATCCTGCCCACACTGTACAAAGTTGGCAAAGTCAAAAATAGCTTTAAAATGATCCCCGTAAAAGGTATCCATGAGTTTTTTGCATTCCGGAGCCATTGCTCCATAGATATCTTTTTCATTTTCATGCAGGAGCAGTGTATCATTCGCAGAGGCATAGTCCACGAATTTACCGATCCTGTCGAAGACTTCGCCCTCATAGGCTGCCGGATCACTCTCCTGCGGAAGATAGAAGCTGAACATCCGGATCGTCGGGCATTCCATCTTATGGCTGATCTCCACTGCCCTCTTGAACTCTTCAAAATGGGGAGTGAAATCATCCGTGATCAGAATTTTACCCAAGGGAGATCCCAGGGCAGAAAGCCGGATTCCATTTTCATCCAGTGTCTTCTTGATCTGCGCCACTTTTTCATCCGTGTGATAGATCAGATTTTCTCCATCCACTCCGCGCATCTCCACATAAGACATTCCCAGTCCTTTCAGACCTGCGATCTGAGCTGTCAGCTCCGGTGCGATTTCATCTGCAAAACCTGTGATTTTTACTGTCATTCTTTTGTCCTCCTTAATATGTTCCTGTCGTATCAAATACAATATCAGTGTCTTCCTTTTTTCTGGAAGTGGCACGTTTTTTGTTCAATTCTCGTAAAAACAATTCTTCATCCAACGGCAGTTCCACGGTGCGGTCCAGCCAGCTGGACAGATGCATGGCATTGGACAGAGTGAGCCCCCGGATTCCCTCCGTTCCCTCTGCCACCAATGGAGTTCCTCTTAAAATATGACCTGCGAATGCTTTCAATACACCAATATGCTGCTCGTTTTGTCCATCCGTCTCAATCTCAATTCTGGAATATTCCGGCTTTTTAAATCCTTCCTTCTCCGTTTTGCAGAAATCGCTCACATTGGTGGACAGTTTATCAAAAAATAGTCTGCCTTCCTCGCACACGATTTTTCCCATCTCGAAGGTCAGCTCCAGCCGGTTGGTTCCTGGAGCATCTGCCGTGGTAGTCACGAAGACACCGGTGGCTCCGTTTTCAAATTCCATATAAGCCGTCACATCATCCTCGACCTCGATATCATGCCATTTTCCTTCGTGGCAGAAGGCTCTCACCTTCACAGGCATGCCGCACAGCCATTGCAGCAGATCCAGCTGGTGCGGACACTGGTTCAACAGCACGCCGCCACCTTCTCCGTCCCAGGTTGCCTTCCAGCCCGCCGCATCATAATAGCTCTGATTACGATACCAGTCGGTGATGATCCAGTTGACACGTCGCAGCTGCCCAAGTTCGCCACTCTGGATCATTTCGTGAAGTTTTCTGTATACACAGTTGGTTCTCTGATTTAACATGATGGCAAAGGATCTGTCAGACCTTTCCGCTGCCTCATTCATCTCCCGTACCTGTTTCGTGTAGACTCCTGCCGGTTTTTCGCTGATCGCATGCAGTCCATGCTCCAATGCATAGATGACGAATTCCGGATGCAGATAATGTGGTGTTGCCACCAGAACGGCATCACAGCTTCCCGAATCAATCATTTTCCTGCCATCATCAAATACCTTGACCGTCTCCGGAAGATTGTTCCTTGCCCAGTCCAGGCGGCTCTGCCGGATATCCGCTACGGCGGTCAGTTCCATATCCGGCACCATCCCTTTCAACACATTGCCTGCATGACCGGTTCCCATACTCCCAATACCAATAATGCCCAGTCTTACCTTTTCCATTTAGACACCTTTCCTTTCATTCTCTGATGTATTTCTTTGATGTTCTTATTGTAACTTCTCTACGATTGTAATAATATGTATATAAAATACTAATTTTATGCAAGATAACGACCTTTGGAGTGCCTATGAAAACCCAAATGACTATTCCCTATTTTACAATTGATGCACCCTATGAACTGGCTTACCGCAACAACGGAACCTCTTCTCCTGCCAGACCGCATACGCACAACGCTCTGGAAATATATCTTACAATGTCCGATCTCCCTGATGTCCTCTTAGACGACACTGTCTCCAGTGTTTCGAAAGGATCTCTGATCATCATTCCGCCTCACCATGTGCATCAGCTGTTCAATCAGAAGCTGACCATCTATGAGCGCTACGTCCTGAATATTAACAGTGACTGGCTGTATACTGTCCTTGGAGCCGGTTCCGGACTCATGCCTTATGCAGATCCGGCTTTCTCTCCTGCGATCCTCCGGCTTTCTCCCACCGGGCTTACCGGGCTCTGCAGTCAGCTGGATCACTATTTGCAGCTGCATCCTCAGCCCTCCCTTTCTGCCTATGCGGATTTTTTCTCTCTGCTAAGTATACTGGATAGCCGGATCCAGCACGGCCTACAGGCATCTTCTACCGGACAGCGTTCTATTTCCCAGTCCCAGAAAAACATCAATGAGGTCATGGCCTTTATCAACCGGCATCTGACAGAGCCACTGACCCTGGAAAGCATTGCTGCAGAATTCTACCTGAACAAGGACTATCTCGGGCGCCTGTTCAAGGAACATACCCATGCCACCATCGGGCATTATATCTCCGTGCAGCGGGCTAACCTCGCCCAGACGATGCTGGCAGAGGGCCGGACCGTCACCGAGGTACAGGAACTTCTCGGCTTCTCCAGCTATGCCTATTTCTTTAAATTTTTCAAAAAAATGACCGGGATCTCTCCCAGTCAATATCGTAAAGATAACACTATGCCTCTGTCGCATTCTCCGTCTCCACATTCCAAAAAAGGAACTGCAGCCTGTGTATAAACACACATTGCAGTTCCTTTTGCTTTTACCTGTCTACTTGACAAGCTATCTTATTATTTAGTCAGCAGCATCATAATGTCATTGCTTCTTGCCACGAACTTGGTCATGGCATCGGCAGACAGAGGTGCGTGCTGAAGCTTTGCCAGATCGTACAGCTGCTCGCAGATCATTTCTGCATTCTCACCATCCTGGTGCTCAGTAATGTACTGTACCAGAGGATGGCTGGCATTCAGGATCAGGGTCTCTCCCTCACCGCCGAAGGCACTCATGTCCATACCGGGCATGGAATACATCTTCATCATATCCTGCATACGTCTGCTCTCTTCGGACAGAGTGATCATGGAAGAGATCTTCTTGTTCTTCAGCTTCTCTACTTTGACAGTGATCTTGTCGTTCTTCAGAGCTTTCTTCATCAGCTTGCTGATGCTCTCCGCCTGCTCTTCCATCTCTTTCTCGGCCTTCTTGGAAGTCTTGGACTTCAGGGCATCGGTCACATCCGCATCAATACGCTGGAACTTGATTCCCTCGTTCTTTTTCTTCCGCAGAAAGGGTGCTCACACAAGTTCCATTGGCAATGGCGGTCTGTCTGGACTGTTCCTCTCTGTCTTTCCAGAGTACTCTTTCATATTCCGCAGACTCTCTGGCACATTCCCGCAGGATTTCCCGGTCCAATCCCCTCCACATATGCTCCGAATCTCTGTACAGATACGGCAATTGCAGTACATTCATCTCCGGTGCCTGTTCTGCGATCTGCGACAGGGAAACTCTTGCAAAAGCAATGCCGCCGTATTTGATCTGTTCCAGTACTTCGCTTTCCGAACCCAGTTTTGCTTCACTCTCCACGATGATGTGGATCCGTCCTCCGGTACGCTCCTGCACCAGTTCTGCAAAACCTCAGCGTTACCTAGCGCCGCATCCGGGTGCCATTGATTCGCTCTGACGTCTCTGTGACCGATGCCGCTCTCGTCCAAAGTTCCCGGCAGATGCATCTGCGCTGCCGTTCCATCCGTCAATATTACCTTCCACGTTCCCTCCAGTGAAATCCCCATCGCAATCCCTCTGTTCTTATATAATTTTTTATATTTTTCAGTCAGTCATCACGAAATATAGTTAGTTTCATTATAGACTTCACCTCAAATCAAATGCAACGGATTCTCCTTCATGTTCTATGCAAAAAAGAACCACATTACCGATATTTCTATCAGTAATGCGGTTCTTGAATTCTTATCAGTATGCCCACGGTTCAAATACAAAACGCCGCATAAAGCGGAACCACCTTTTTATTGTCCTCAAACGCAAAGTTTTTCGCGGAAAGTTTGATCGCGTAAGCCGGCTTATAGGTATCCATATAGACCTTTAAGCTTTTGGCTCTGGTATTATCGGCGGATTTCACCTCAATCGGGATCAGCTGACCATCCCGCTGGATAACGAAATCTATTTCAGCCCCACGCTCGGATTCCCAGTAGTAAGTGTTATAACCATTGATGGCAAGCTGTACATTGACATAATTTTCTGTCATGCCACCTTTAAAATCATTCAGTTCCTCCACCATATAGAGAATATCGTTTGCAGCCAAATCCTTCTTGGCGCAAAGCAGCCCCAGATCCGAAACATAAATCTTAAACGCATCAATATCCCGATAATTTTCCAAAGGCTTCTTGATCTGCTCTACCCTATAGACCTGTGACACAATTCCCGACAGGCAGAGCCATTCAATCGCATTTTTAAATTCAGAAGCACGTCCACCCTTTTTGATCAGCTTATATTGAAAGCGGGTATTTTTCTTGGAAAGCTGAACCGTAATATTATCATAGGCAAGTCTGGTTTTCTTAATTTCATTCAGATTATTGTATTTGCTCATATCATTCAGATAACTTGTCAGAATGGTATCCTGCGTATGGCGGATCAGGATATAATCCCCTGTCTGGACAAACTGCATCACACACTCCGGCATACCGCCTACCACAAGATACTGACGGTAAAGCTGCATGGCTGCATCATGGAGTGCGGATGGCATCGGCCGATTCGTTTCAAAACATTTTTTAATCTGCTCTACAAGTTCATCCTCTCCCACAGCAATCATAAATTCTTCCATATCCATCGGATACAGCGTTTTCATATCAACCTTACCAACGGGAAATGAAAATTTTGCTCTGTTGACAGCAACGCCCAACAGGCTGCCTGCCACAATAATATGATAATCCGGGGCATCCTCACAAAAATATTTCAATGACGTTAAAGCCCTTTCGCAAAGCTGTACCTCGTCAAATACAATCAATGTTTTTTCTTTTACAATCGTCTGACCTGCAATATGAGATAAAATCGGTATCAAATAATCAGGACTGATCTTTTCCTCAAAGGTTTCATTCAGTTTTGGATTCGTTTCAAAATTGAAATAGGCTACATTTTCATAATGAATTCGCCCGAACTCTAAAATAGAATAAGTCTTCCCCACCTGTCTTGCCCCCTGCAAAATAAGAGGTTTGCGGTGTTCATTTTCTTTCCATGCTTCCAGAAAACCCATGATTTTTCTATACATGATCCATCCTCCTTAAAGGTCCTGAATATAGTATAATTATTATTCATGTAAAATTCAATATGTTTTTGTGCTGTTTTTGCATTAAAATACATGAATATTTTTATGAAGTCATCATTTTTTGACATGTTTTCTATGGTTTTTACATTTTTAGGTAAATAGCAAATTTAACTTCCGTTTTGCAAAAGTAACTTCTGTCTGAATTATTTTTGCAAGATTAACTTCGGAATCAGCACCTTGAAAACAGAAATAAGTCTTGCGAAAACAGTGCCAACTGGAAATTAGTATTGCAGGAGTGGACTTTAGTATTACAAACCGCTTGAAATAGGGCTTTTTAGCATGTTACTATACTCTTGAAGTCATATTTTACTGTATGCAAATAAGAAGTCATCGCTTCGTTTGCATGTTTGCAAGGGAAACTTCCACCTCTGGGATATGGGTGACATGATCAGGAGATGACATTGGCAGTTTTACTTCAGCAGTTCAGGTTTTAGTATGATTTCATTAGCAGGAACAGCTTCCAGGTTAAGCTTAGAGGCTGTATCCGCGCCATAAAAGAAGCTGAATAGTTGATGTGCGGATCGATTATTCAGCTTCTTTCTTGTATAGGAGTTAATGTGACTCATCATCAGGTTGACTTTATCCTGTGTAAGAAAAGCAAATGATGTTTTCTTAGGAACAATCCTTCTGATGAATTCATGAGTTACTTCAATACTTCCTTTTTGATCAGGACGTTGCGGATCACAGTAAAACACATAGGTTCTGCGTCTTCCATCCTCATCAAACTCTATTGCCAACGGATCCGTAAATTCGCTTCCGCGATCTGCTAAGATGACCTGGAACATCTCACAGAATTGTTCCCGCCCAAGTATCTCATAAAGATGGTTCACCGCTTCTGTTACCGACTTGGCTGTATTCGCTTCCCTAAGATATGCCAGCATAAGGGAACAGTTTCTAAAGAATACTGTAAGCAGCACCTTTGTGGAATCCCTGGTGCCTTCTACCGAATCCATTTCCACCACGTTGAAATCAGGATGTCCTTTTATAAAAGCTTCAAAATCTTCGTAGGCACGCCCGATATGGCATTTCTTATCGACACGTACAACCTTTTTGGATTTGCGTTTTTTATAACGCACTTTTCTTGGAAGATCTATATTTCCAGCAGAAAGTATGCCGGCATCTATGTAGTTATAAATGGTCCTTTCATCTATCATGATTTCTGCTGCATTGTTCATACAAATTTGATGAATCGACTGGCCTTGTTTGATAAGAGGCGAAAGGATGGCATCAAGCCGATCCAGTTCTTCTGGTGTTATATCGATACCCTTACGGGAATCAGAACGTGTCTTTTCGTATGTTTTATGAGCTTCCTTTGCATCATAGAACTGTTTGGCAAGAGTACAGGAACGTACCTGTTTACATGAATTGCAAGCATAGGGTGCTTTCTTTAGACTTGAACATTTTTCCTCTTCAAAATCAGGACAATTGACCATGCACAAAGCACACTCAGAACAGTATGTTTTTCCGTGCCATAACCGATTAATAAACCCACAGCTATCTTCGCCACAGATATACTGCTTAGTGCATCTCTTTCTGTGTCTGCATGGATTATAGCCTCTGGAACGCGTACCAGTATTTCGATAATCAAGATGGGCTTTCACTTCTTTAGAAACAGTTGATGGATCCTTGCCTATCAGAGCGCCTATTTCAATGAACGTCTGCCCCTCTTTTAAAGCTTTCTGTATGGTAATGCGATCATCCAGTGTCAGATGCTTATATTTATAGGATGACATGTATTTATCCTCCTTAGTCTTGCTGCCATCTCCTGACACTACTGAAGTGATTACCATTATTACACAAAAAAGAAAAGGAAGATCATCTATTTACAAGACTATCTTCCATCTTCATGTTTGTATGACTTATTTCTGTTTTATAAAATATAAAAACCTTAGTAACTGGAAGTTACTTTTTCAATTGAGTTTTTACATTTTTTACATTTTTACATTTCTTTACAAGGAATCACGTTTGCAGTAAAAGCACCCCCACCACAGGTTTTTATTCCTGTAGCGGGGGTGCTGTAAAATATGGGATTCAACTATCGCAGATCAGTATTCCAATACATAGGTTGCTGTCTCGGTAATCGGGAAGCATACCTGTCCGCCTGCATTCGAAACTGTCTTGGCAATGTGGGTTATGCCGTTGGCATCTACCTTGTAAACCGTCACTTCTCCGTTTTTCACAGGTACTGTGGTATGGAATACAACGTTTGTACCCAATGCCTGTTTGTTGGTAAAGTCAATGGTTCTGGAATGCTCTGTAACAGTATCCTTATGTTCAAAGTTGGTTTCCTTGTAACCGGACAACTTGCTCTTTGCAAGGAAGGTTACTGCATCTGAGTTGCTGATGAATACATGCAGGCCACGCAGAGCTGAGGTGGACACTGCTTTCACTGTTGCTGCAGGAATCGTCTTGTCAAAGCCGCTGGCATCTACATGAAGCAGATCCTGATTGGCGCCGGATACATTTTGCTGTTTGTCTTTTGTCTGGGTAGAGATCACTTTCGTAATGGCATCCCATCCGGTGATCTGCTCTCCTGCCACGTTTGTGGTGGTCAGTACCGGTTCAGGAGCTGATGCACCGGAATCAGAAGAGGAATCACTGCCAGAGTCTCCGGTAGACGGTGCAGTTGTCGGGGTCACAGGAGCAGGTGCCGGAGTCGGGGTTACCGATGGATTTTCAGAATCATCCGATGTTGTGCCCGGAGTTCCCAAAACGTAATAGGTATACTTACTCATCCAGTTTTGTTCCAGGCTTTCCGGAACCGGGTTATAGCCTACACCTCCTTCTTTGGTGTTATAAGTAATATAACATACGGTATCAAAATTATAAATTCTTCCTATAATAACAGCATATGCATCATTTGGGTACGGATGTTGTACAAAATATTCATCCGCAAACTTTTCTGCTTCTGACAAGGTAAAGAAAGGCAGGTCAGCACTTTCCAGTTCTTTTATGGTCGTTGCTTTCACCCAGTCTTTACTTCCTTCAGGCCATTTTTTGCACCAGTGCGCATTAATTTCCGTTCTTCCATTATATACGCTTCCTAATGATATGTCCTCCTTATTACATTGGGGGTCTTCACTCTGAGGATCTTCATACCACCCAGTAAATATATAGCCCTCTTTCGTAGGTATCGGAAGATCTGTAAATACTCCTGCTACCGTTGTTATAGTATCTGTCTTCCACTCACCGCCGTCAAGATTTAATTTAACTTCCTGTGAAGGGAAAAAGTAATAATCAGCAGAATTATCTATAGTATCAAGAGTCTTAGAAAGAACTTCAATGCCCGTACCATAAAGGCATATATATTTTCCATCCTTTTTTCCTAATATGTAATACTTGTTTTTACTTGACTTAATATCACTATGAGCCCATTTAGCATTAAAAATAAATGTATCATATGTAGTCTGGCTCAAATTGTCCAAAGCGGCTACCTTTGTGGCCAAGTCGTTTTTATTGTCCTCCGTCACCTGTATCCAGCCCGAGTTTTCACCCTCTGCTGCTTTCGCGCGCATCTCCGGCACCATACCTGCTATCAACGTAACAGCAAGCGCCAGGCTAAGCACCTTTCCTAAAAAATTTGTTTTTCTCATTCTCTTTCCCCTTTCTTCTGTACTTCCGATTTCTATAAATCTGAGTTGTGTTTATTATAACAGCATTTCCAGAAAATAAGCGGCAGATTGCACCAATCGACCCAAAAACGACATCAATCGACCGGGACGGAAATATCGTGCTTTAATTCAGACGAAATAGTAACAAAAAAAGAACCTCATTACTGATATTTCTATCAGTAATGAGGTTCTCGTCATATTCTTATATACCCCAATTTATTACCTGCGTAATACCCTCTCAGATCGTCTTGCCGACTTTCCTTACTTATCAGCGATTGCAGCCTGTGCAGCGGCCAGTCTTGCGATAGGCACACGGAAAGGTGAACAGGATACATAATCCAGACCAATCTTGTGGCAGAACTCTACGGAAGAAGGATCTCCACCGTGCTCACCACAAATACCAACGTGCAGCTTAGGATTTACAGGCTTACCAAGCTTGATAGCCATCTCCATCAGCTTGCCGACACCTGTCTGATCCAGCTTAGCGAACGGATCGTTCTCGAAGATCTTGGTGTCATAGTAAGCGTTCAGGAACTTACCTGCATCATCACGGGAGAAACCGAAGGTCATCTGAGTCAGGTCGTTGGTACCGAAGCAGAAGAAATCAGCTTCCTTAGCGATCTCATCAGCAGTCAGAGCTGCTCTGGGGATCTCGATCATGGTACCTACTTCGTACTTCATGTCGATGCCTGCTGCTGCGATCTCAGCGTCAGCGGTCTCTACTACGATCTTCTTAACGTACTTAAGCTCCTTCACTTCACATACCAGAGGAATCATGATCTCGGGCTCTACATTCCAGTCGGGATGTGCCTTCTTAACCTCGATTGCCGCACGGATAACAGCCTTGGTCTGCATCTTGGCAATTTCAGGATAAGTAACAGCCAGACGGCATCCTCTGTGACCCATCATAGGGTTGAACTCATGCAGGGAAGCGATGATGGTCTTGATCGTCTCAACGCTCTTGCCCTGTGCCTTAGCCAGCTTCTCAATGTCAGCTTCCTCGGTAGGAACGAACTCATGCAGAGGCGGATCCAGGAAACGGATGGTAACAGGGTTGCCCTCCAGAGCCTCATACAGCTGCTTGAAGTCGTTCTGCTGATAAGGCAGAATCTTCTCCAGTGCTGCTTCTCTCTCCTCTACAGTATCGGAACAGATCATCTCACGGAATGCTGCGATTCTGTCCTCTTCGAAGAACATATGCTCAGTACGGCACAGACCGATTCCTTCAGCGCCCAGCTCACGAGCCTTCTTAGCGTCTGCAGGAGTATCTGCATTGGTACGAACTTTTAACTTACGATATTTGTCAGCCCAAGCCATTACACGGCCGAACTCACCGGCGATGGTAGCATCAACAGTCTTGATCTCGCCATCATAAATGTTACCGGTAGTACCATCGATGGACAGCCAGTCACCTTCATGGAAGGTCTTGCCAGCCAGAGTGAACTGCTTGTTCTCCTCATCCATAGCGATATCGCCACAACCGGATACACAGCAGGTACCCATACCACGAGCAACTACTGCTGCGTGAGAGGTCATACCACCACGAACGGTCAGGATACCCTGAGAAGCCTTCATACCGGTGATATCTTCAGGAGAGGTCTCCAGACGAACCAGAACAACTCTCTCTCCTCTTGCATGCCACTCTTCTGCATCTTCTGCGGTGAATACGATCTTACCACATGCAGCTCCGGGAGAAGCACCAAGACCCTTGCCGATAGGAGTTGCAGCCTTCAGAGCAGCGGTATCGAACTGAGGATGTAACAGAGTATCCAGGTTACGAGGATCGATCATTGCAACTGCCTCTTCCTCGGTTCTCATGCCCTCATCTACCAGATCACAAGCGATCTTCAGAGCTGCCTGAGCGGTTCTCTTACCATTTCTGGTCTGTAACATGTACAGCTTACCATGCTCAACAGTGAACTCCATATCCTGCATATCTCTGTAATGATCTTCCAGAGTCTTACATACTTCCTGGAACTGAGCAAATGCCTCAGGGAATTTGTCAGCCATCTCAGCGATCTTCATAGGTGTACGAACACCTGCTACTACGTCCTCACCCTGTGCGTTGGTCAGGAACTCACCGAACAGGCCCTTAGCACCGGTAGCCGGATCTCTGGTAAATGCAACACCGGTACCACAGTCATCACCCATGTTACCGAATGCCATAGACTGAACGTTAACAGCAGTACCCCAGGAATAAGGGATATCGTTGTCACGACGATAAACGTTTGCACGCGGGTTGTCCCAAGAACGGAATACAGCTTTGATAGCGCCCATCAGCTGTTCCTTGGGATCATCAGGGAAGTCTACACCGATCTTAGCCTTGTACTCAGCCTTGAACTGGCCAGCCAGTTCCTTCAGATCATCAGCAGTAAGCTCAACGTCCTGCTTAACACCCTTCTTCTCTTTCATTGCATCGATCAGCTGCTCGAAGTACTTCTTACCTACTTCCATAACAACGTCGGAATACATCTGGATAAATCTTCTATAGCAGTCCCAAGCCCAACGAGGGTTGCCGGACTTCTCAGCGATTACGTTAACAACGGTCTCATTCAGACCAAGGTTCAGAATGGTATCCATCATACCGGGCATGGATGCTCTCGCGCCGGAACGAACGGATACTAACAAAGGATTCTCGTGGTCGCCGAACTTTTTGCCGGTGATCTCTTCCATCTTAGTAATGTACTCGTTGATCTGACCCTGGATCTCTTCATTGATCTCGCGTCCATCTTCATAATACTGTGTACATGCCTCTGTTGTAATGGTGAAGCCCTGAGGAACCGGCAGACCAATGTTGGTCATCTCAGCCAGATTCGCGCCCTTACCACCAAGCAGTTCGCGCATGTTTGCATTACCTTCGGTAAACAAATATACCCATTTCTTCATACTTCTTTGTCTCCCTTTTTATAATATTTTTGACAAAACTTTGTAACCCAAACCATTACCGGAGCATTTCGGCCTCGGTTTTTAGTACTTTGATATTGTAACAATCTACCAATATAATATCAAGCCGAAATTGATAATTTTTTGACAGACTACCGATTTTCGTGCATAATGTTGAAAATAGCTATTGCGTTTTTGTTTGTTTTGTCTAGTACTTTGGTATTATGTAACCGCTTACATTTGTTCAACTTTCTTTACATGCTTTTTACAGAAGCTTTTTGCATAAAAAACTCCCACCGGATTTTTCCGATGGGAGTCTTTGCACTTTTATTCCATATACAATT
>ERZ825324.1594-NODE-1594-length-26713-cov-4.713970_pt1 | contig 26713 bp, 24 predicted proteins | sample MGYA00519859_ERZ825324 | MGnify/ENA primary metagenome ERZ825324 (study PRJEB31778, sample SAMEA3449198) | human gut metagenome | biome: human gut; feature: human-associated habitat; material: faeces | place: United Kingdom | collected 2010/2012 ... | reverse complement strand
GCGGAAAAATGGCTTCATCAGGCGAAAAATCCCTCGCTGTTGGTCATATTTCCGGATTTCAGATAGACCCTAATTGGAGTTCAGTATGAGCTATTGATAGACAAAGCCGACAGCGGTTTTCGCTGTCGGCTTTTCCAATATGGGGTTTACTTATGCAGGAAAGAGAACAGACCCTTCTTTTCATAAGGCGCGGAGCTGATGCCGCCCACCTGATAGCCGGTGGCGTTGATCGTCTCCCGGAGCTTACCCTCATCCAGCGGCTCGTCGGACAGAATGACGGTCTCGCCCTTCGCGTGGGAGGAGGTGACCTTTTTGACGTTCAGCGCGCTGCGGACGGCGTCGTTCACATGGGCTTCGCACATGGAACAGACCATACCGGATACCTGCACAGTCGTTTGAATCATAATAACCCTTCTTTCTGAAAGTTTAACCATATTATAGCACAGCATTGGGTTAGCGTCAACTAACCTTATGAAAAATGGCCGTGCTTGCGCAGTCTGCCGAAATCTGTTATACTGAGCCTGAAAGGAAGTGTTTTCCCGTGCGGTGCGATTGTCATATTCACATGGTTCTGGACGGCGCGGACTGGAAGCGGGCGATTGCCCGGCATTCCGGTGGCGTGGATGAAGTCTGGGTTCGCCGGGTGCTGGAAACTTACCAAAAGCTGGGATTTACCTACCTCCGTGACGGCGGCGACCGCTGGGGCGTGGGGGCGAAAGCCCGGTCGCTGGCAGGGGAGTACGGCATCACCTACCGCACGCCGTTGTCGCCGCTGTGCGCGCAGGGTCACTACGGCGGATTCATCGGAGAAAAGTACGAAAATCTATCCCAGTATGCCGCTATGGTTACTCAAAAGCGGGCGGAAGGCGCGAATTTTATCAAAATCATGATCTCCGGTCTGATGGATTTTGATCGCTTCGGTGTGCTGACTGAGGACGGCCTTCCCCCGGAAACCATCCGGGAGCTGATCCATATTGCCCACGAGGAAGGCTTTGCCGTAATGGCCCACGCCAACGGCGCCCGGACGGTGGAAGCTGCGGCGCTGGCCGGGGTGGATTCCGTGGAACACGGCGCGTATCTGGACACGGACGCCCTCCACGCCATGCGCGAAAACGGAACGGTGTGGGTGCCTACGCTGTCCACCATCGGGAATCTGCGGGGAACGGGGCGCTTTGACGAAGCCGCTGTGGCGGCGATTCTGGAAAGCGCCATGGAAAATGTGGCCGCCTTTGCGGCCATGGGCGGCCTGATCGCCCCCGGAACCGACGCCGGAGCGTGGGCAGTCCCCCACGGAAGCCTGTCGGAATACGCGCTGCTGGAGCAGGTATTGGGGGAGAATGCGGAGAATATACTGAGCCGCGGCGCGGCGGAGATTCAGCGGAAATTTTGACGAATGGTTATAGGGAGGGTGCCATATGGAGTACTTTACGTATATTTAACAGAAGTCCACAAATTTCCCATAAAATTTTCTGTCCCGGACTGTGCTGTCAGCACGGTCCGGGACGGTTGCTTTTTTACACGCTTTTTTTGCTCCTGCGGGGAATATCTTACGTTTTGGTTGGGTAGTATGATTCTAAATCCCCTACTATGGTGCCGGGGTCTCCGGTGAAGGCGGAAAGAACTTCTATCGGTATCCCATGCTCTCTGGCAAGCTCCACACTGCGGTCGTGGAGCACCTGCGCGCCATTCTCGATCAGCGTCATCATTTTTGCGTAGCTGATCTGCCCGAAACGGGTGGCGTCGGAGTAAATTCTGGGGTCCCGGTCATAGACGCCGTCCACGTCTGTGAAGATCTGACAGCGGTCGGCCTTCAGCCATGCCGCCAGAGCTACCGCCGTGGTGTCCGAACCGCCGCGCCCCAACGTGGTGATGTCCCCCTCGGGATCGACGCCCTGAAAGCCTGCCACGACCACGATCTTTCCCGCGTCCAGCTGCCGGCGGATGCGGGCGACGTCGATATTTTGTATCCGGGCGTTGCCGTGGACGCCGTCGGTCCGGATGCCCGCCTGCCAGCCGGTGAGACTGACGGCGCTGTAGCCCATAGCCCCGATGGCCATGGTCATCAGCCCTGCCGACATCTGCTCCCCGGCGGCAAGATATGCGTCCATCTCCCGGGCGGAGCCCCGGCGGTTGACCTGAGTGGCCTTTTCGATGAGCATATCCGTGGTATCCCCCTGAGCGGAAACCACCACGACGACCTGATTTCCCTGCCGGGCCAGCCCCGTGACCCTACGAGCCGCGGCGCGCAGGCGCGACATTCCCGCAAGGGACGTTCCTCCATATTTCTGCACGATGAGCATATCGCACCCCTCCCAGTTCATCGTATGTCAGGGATGGGCGAAGTGTGACGAAGGCAGCACCGCGCAATTGCGTCTGCGAGTCTCAGCCGTCTTTTTGCCCCACTTCCGCAGTTTCAAAAATGGGAAATACATACAGTATTCCTCCATTTTTGAAACTTTGAATTGGAACAAAAATCCTGGCTGAGACTTCTTGCTGAATTGCGCGGTGCTGCCTGAAGAAAACCGCCGCGAAATGCGGCGGCGGTTTTGCAATTCAGAATATGGGGTTATCCGGCCAGCACGTCGGCCTTCAGCACGCCCGGAATGGCGGAGAGGCGGTTCATCAGTTCCTCCAGCGTCATGGTCAGGTCGATGGTTTCCGCGGAGATGGTCACGACCGCCGTACCGTTGGTGGGAACGATGGAATTGATGGTGCTGATATTGGCGCCGGCGTCGGCAAAGACGCCCAGGATCTCGGACAGGAGTCCCTGCTCATCGTGGAGCAGCAGCTGGAAGGTGATGATGCGGCCGGTCATCATGCTCTGGAAGGGCAGCACGGCGTCCCGGTACTTGTAGAACGCGCTGCGGCTGATGTCGGTCATGCGGGTGGCTTCGTTGACGGTGGAGGCTTCACCGGTGGAAAGCAGACGCTTTGCCTCCGCTACCTTCAGGAAAACCTCCGGCAGGGCGGAAGACTCCACAATATAGTATTTGGGTTTGGTCGACATGTCGAACCTCCTTAAAACTGGTTCAATTTGTATGTGGCAGAACAACACCTGTTTCTCCACAATGTATTGTAACATACTTTTCTTAGAATGCAACCCCATATCACCAGAGTTTTTGTCGGAAAGGAGGAATCTTTTTGCGTCCCGCAGTGAAAAAAACCATATCCGTGCTGGCGGCGTTTTTTGCCGTGTGGCTGGCTGCCCGGTTTCTTCTGCCGCTTTGCTTTCCCTTTCTGCTGGGGGCGCTGCTGGCCTTCGCGGCGGAGCCGATGGTGGGCTTCCTCCAGAAGCGGCGGGTTCCACGGTGTGTGTGCTCCGGCATCGGCGTCAGTATGGCCTTCTGCTTTCTTGCCATGTTGGTGCTGATTCTCTGCGCCTTTGCTCTGCGGGAGCTGCGAAGGGTGGCGGGGGTGCTGCCCGATCTGGAGGATACGGCAAAATCCGGCATCGGCCTGCTGCAAAGCTGGCTGCTGGAGCTGGCGTCCCACACGCCCCAGAGCGTGCAGCCCCTGCTCAGCGAGAACGTGACCTCCTTCTTCTCCAATGGAACGTCTCTGCTGGACAAGGTCATCCGGTATATTCTGGGGCTGGCGGGAAACATTCTGAGCCACATTCCCGACGGTGCGCTGAGTTTGGGAACGGCGGTGATCTCCTCCTTCCTGATCTCCGCCCGGCTGCCGAAGATCAAAAGCTGGCTGAAAAAACGTCTGCCCGAGGAAAAGCTCAAGCCCGCCGCGGACGCCCTGAAGCGTATGAAAAATGCCGTGGGCGGGTGGCTGACGGCGCAGCTGAAGCTGATGGGCGTGACGTTCACCATTCTGACGCTGGGGTTCGTGGTGCTGCGGATCGCCTACGCCCCGCTGTGGGCGCTGGTGGTCGCGCTGGTGGACGCACTGCCCGTGCTGGGCACCGGCACCGTGCTGGTACCATGGGCGGTGATCTGCTTTTTGCAGGGGGAGGGCGCGAGGGCAATCGGCCTGCTGGGCGTTTATGCCGTGGTCACCCTGTCCCGCTCCATGCTGGAGCCGAAGCTGGTGGGGCGGCATCTGGGGCTTGACCCCCTGGTGACGCTGATGGCGCTGTACGTCGGCTACAAGCTCTGGGGCGTGGGCGGCATGATCTTTGCCCCTCTGCTCGCCGTGACCATCATGCAGGTCACGCCGGGGCGGGAGCGGGGAGATACCCCTGAAATCCCTTAAACAAGAAAATTCCCAACTGCCTATTGTACATCCCGTTCATTTTTGCTATAATATAAGGAAAATGTTATTACTGGATGTGCATGAATCGTGAAATACGGAATTTGGAAGGTGTCCCAGCTGGAGGCGGGGGCTGTCAACGCATTGGTTGGCAGCGGCTACGCTCCGCTGGCCGCCATGGTGCTGGCCTCCCGGGGGATCGGGGATGATCGACAGGCCAGAGCTTACTTAGACTGCAACGCGCCCCTGCTTGACCCTTTTTTGATGACGGATATGGACAAGGCTGCCGGACGGGTGGGACTCGCCATGTCCCGGGGTGAGAAGATCGCCGTGTTCGGCGACTACGACGTAGACGGCATCACCGCCACCTGCCTGCTGACGGATTTTCTCCGCCGCCACGGCGCCGACGCGGTGAGCTACATTCCCGGCCGTCTGGAGGAGGGCTACGGCCTGAATCCCATCGCCATCCACCAGCTTCACGCCGAGGGCGTCAAGCTGATCGTCACCGTGGACTGCGGCATCACCGCCGTGAGCGAGGCGGAGCTGTGTAAGCAGCTGGGCATTGATCTCGTCATCACCGACCATCATGAGTGCAAGCAGACGCTGCCCGCCGCGGTTGCTGTGGTGGACCCCCACCGCTGCGATGGCGGCTATCCCCATAAGAATCTCTCCGGCGTGGGCGTGGCCTTCAAGCTGGCTTCTGCCCTGTGCGGCTCTCAGGAAACGGTGCTGGAAGAATACGCCGACATGGTATGCCTCGGCACCGTGGCGGATGTGATGCCCCTGCAGGGGGAGAACCGGGTGTTCGTGGCGAGAGGTCTGGAATCTCTGGCGCATACCAAGCGCCCGGGCATCGCGGCGCTGATGGCGGAGTGCGGCTGCGCCCCGGAGACCGTCAGCGCGTCCTCCATCGGCTTCATGCTGGCGCCCCGCATCAACGCCGCCGGACGGATGGGACAGATCGATCTTGCGGTGGAGCTGTTTCTCACCGACGACCCGGACAAGGCCGCCGAGGCCGCCCGGGGACTGTGCGAGCTGAACCGGCAGCGGCAGGCCGTGGAGTCGGAAATTTACCGGCAGGCCGTGTCCATGCTGCCCATGGGCAAGCCCCCGGAGGCCATCGTGCTGGCGGATGAAAGCTGGCATCAGGGCGTGGTGGGCATCGTGGCCAGCCGCATTGCCGAGGAATACGCCTGCCCCACCTTCCTGATCTGTCTGGACGGCGAGCACGGCAAGGCCAGCTCCCGCAGCCACGGGGGCTTCAACCTGTTTGCCTCCCTGAGCGCCCTGTCACCGCTGCTGGAAAGCTACGGCGGCCATGAGCTGGCCGCGGGCTTTACCATTTCCCGCGCCAACATTCCGGAATTCCGCCGCCAGATCTGTGCGCTGGCCGCCCAGTATTACACCGACGACGTGCCGCGAACCGTTCTGGACGTGGACTGCGCCGTTTCCCCGGAGCTGCTGACACTGCACAACGTGGACTCCCTGCAAATGCTGGAGCCCTGCGGCAACGGCTGTCCCAAGCCGGTGCTGATGGTGAAGAATCTGACCATCGACCGCATCAGCATGGTGGGCGGCGGACGGCATATGCGCCTGCGCCTGTGCAGCGGACATACGTACCTGAACGCCATCTATTTTTCCGCCAATCCCCAGACGGTGTCCATCCAGCCGGGGGACTTAGTGGACGTGGCCTTTACCCCTCAGGTGAACGAATTCCGGGGGACGCGCACCGTGCAGATGAACGTCATCGACATCCGCCCCAGCTGCAGCGCCGAGTGCCTGCCCGACGCCGCGCCTTACCGGGACATGCAGCGGGGAAATCTGACCTCCGGCGAGGCCGCGGCGCTGCTGCCCGACCGGAAAATGCTGGCGCTGGTATGGCGGTATCTGGACGCCGCGAACCCGGTGCAGGAATCGCCTATGTGCCTGTGCCGCAAGATCGTCCGCTGGTCGGGACAACCGTTGAATCTGGGGCAGATGCTCACCTGTCTGGATATTTTCCGGGACGTGGGACTGCTCACCGTCCAGCGGCAGCATAAATATGTTTCCATCCGGCTGACCCCCGGAGAAGGAAAGGCCGACCTGAGCCGAAGCCAGACCATGCAGCGGCTGCTGCACGCGAAAGAGAGCTGAATCAAAATGGAATCCTTTGAAGAACATTACGCGTCCATGTGCGACGCAATCAAAAAGCACCTGCCTGGCGCGGACATGGCGCTCATCGACCGTGCCGTGGATTACGCCAACCAGAAGCACAAGCTGCAAAAACGGAAGGACGGTTCCCCCTACATCATCCACCCCCTGGCGGTCGCCCAGATCGTGGCGGAGATGGGGCTGGACTGCGACGCCATTCTGGGCGCGCTGCTCCACGACTGCATCGAGGATACCGACGCTTCCCACGAGGACATCGAAAAAATCTTCGGCCCCACCGTGGCGGAGCTGGTGGAGGGCGTCACAAAGCTGACCCGGGCAAACTTCTCCTCCTCCGAGCAGGCGCAGATGGAGAATCTGCGCAAGATGTTCATGGCCATGAGCAAGGACATCCGGGTGGTGCTGATCAAAATCGCCGACCGGCTCCACAACATGCGCACCATGCAGTACCAGACGCCGGAAAAGCAGATCCAGAAGTGCCGGGAGACAATGGACGTCTATGCGCCCCTTGCCCACCGCCTTGGTATGCAGAAGATCAAGTGGGAGCTGGAGGATACCGCTCTGCGCTACCTCGCGCCCATGGAGTATAACGAGATCATGTCCTACCTTCAGGCCCACAAGGAGAAGGACGAGGCCTTTATGCGCACCATCCAGGACAAGATCACCCAGCGCCTGACCTCCGTAGGCATCCACAACACCACCTACGGACGGATCAAGCACGTCTACTCCATCTACCGCAAGATGCTCGCCCAGGGCAAGACCATTGACGAGCTGTACGACATTTACGCCTTCCGGGTCATTGTGGACACCATCCCCGACTGCTACAACGTGCTGGGACATGTCCACGACCTGTTCAGCCTGGTGCCGGGACGGTTCAAGGACTATATCTCCACCCCAAAGCCCAACATGTACCAGTCCCTGCACACCACCGTCATCGGCTCTCAGGGCATTCCCTTCGAGGTACAGATCCGCACATGGCAGATGCACGAGACCGCCGAATACGGTATCGCCGCCCACTGGAAGTACAAGCAGGGCACCGGCACGGGTACGGAGAAGGACTTCGAGTGGGTGCGCCGCCTGCTGGAAAGCCAGCAGGATTCCGACGCGGAAGAGTTCGTCCAGTCCATGAAGATCGACATGTTCGACGACGAGGTGTTCGTCTACACCCCCAAGGGACGGATCGTTTCCCTGCCCGCCGGCTCCACGCCCATCGACTTTGCCTATGCCATCCATTCCGGCGTGGGAAATTCCATGATTGGCGCGAAGGTCAATAACCGCATCGCCAACATCGACACCACCCTGAAAAACGGCGATATTGTGGAGGTGCTGACCTCCAAATCCGCCAAAGGTCCCAGCCGGGACTGGCTGACCATCTGCAAGAGCAATCAGGCCAGAACCAAGATCAAGCAGTGGTTCAAGAAGGAGAAGCGGGAAGAGAACATCGTCCACGGCAAAGCGTCCTTCGAGTCCGAAATGAAGCGGGTGGGGCTGCCCCTCACCACCGCCACCGACCCGGAGCTGGAAGGGCAGTTGCTGAAAAAACTGTCCTTCGACACCTGGGACGATATGTTCGCCGCCATCGGCTACGGCGGACTGACCGCCGCCAAGGCCGTCGGCCGCATCCGGGACGATATCAACAAGGCGCTGAAGCAGCAGACCGCGGAAAAGCTGCCCCAAAGCCCCCTGCGCTTCCGCCCCGATTCCGAAGCGGTCATCCAGAACCGCCACGCGGTCAACGGCGTCATCGTGGAGGACATCGATTCCTGCATGATCAAGTTCGCCAAGTGCTGCACCCCCGTCCCCGGCGACCCAATCGTGGGATTCATCACCAAGGGCTTCGGCGTCAGCATCCACCGGGCGGACTGCCCCAACGCCCAGAACCGGGAGGATCCCCGTCAGGCCGCCCGCTGGGTGCGCGTCCGCTGGGCGACCCAGGAAGAGCAGCCCTTTGAAACCACGCTGGAGCTGGACTGCATCACCCGTGACGGGCTGATTCTGGACGTTGCCATGGTGCTGTCCACCGCCCGTGTCCGGGTCAAGGAAATGAGCGGCAAAGACCTGCCCGGCGGCCGCAGCGCCATCACCATCCGGTTTGAAGTCAAGGACGTGGCGGAGCTGGAATCCGTGCGGACGAAGCTGCTGAACATCCGGGACGTGGTCGGCTCCCGCAGAGGACAGAATTAAGGAGAGAGACGCTATGCGCGCTGTACTGACAAGAGTCAATTCCGCCTCCGTCGCCATTGACGGCGAGGTGGTGGGAAAAATCGGAAAAGGCTTCCTCATCCTTCTCGGTGTCGGCCCCGACGATACCGAAAAGGAATGCCGGTATCTGGCGGAAAAAGCCCTGGGACTCCGGATTTTTACCGACGAAAACGACAAAATGAATCTGGGACTGGACGCGGTGGGCGGCGAGGTGCTGGTGGTGAGCCAGTTCACTCTCTACGGCAACTGCCGCAAGGGCCGCCGCCCCAGCTTTACCGATGCCGCGAACCCGGAACTGGGGGAGCGGCTGTACGAGCAGTTCCTCGCCGACTGCGCCAGTCTGGGGTATCCCCCTCAGCACGGCCGCTTCGGCGCGGATATGAAGGTGGAGTCCATTAACGACGGCCCCGTGACTCTGATTCTGGACACGGAGCAGCTGATGGACACCCCCAGAAGAAAATAGGTGATCGTATGCTGAACATTCACACGCTGACCCTTGGGGCTTACGGAACCAACTGCTATATCGTCCACGACAGTGCGTCAAAAGCCTGCTGTGTCATCGACCCCGGCTACACCCCGGAAAAGGTGCTGAGCAAGGTGAAGGCTCTGGGGCTGACCGTGGAAGCGATTCTCCTGACCCACGGGCACTTTGACCATGTGGGCGGCGTAAAGGAGATCGCCGCCGAGACCGGCTGCGACGTCTATCTCTGCGCCGACGAGCTGACCATGCCGCCCCAGATGACGGCGGGGCCGCTTTACTATACCAAAACCTACGGCGAAGGGGACACCCTGCACCTCGCGGGGCTGACAATCTCCGTTATCCGCACCCCCGGCCATACCCCCGGCTCCGTGTGCCTACTGATCGACGACGCCATGTTCTCCGGGGATACCCTGTTTGCCGGTTCCTGCGGCCGTACCGATTTTCCCGGCGGCAGCGACGCGGCCATGCGGGCTTCTCTGCACCGTCTGGCGGGGCTTTCCGCCGACTACCGGGTCTATCCCGGCCACGGCATGGATACGACGCTGGCGGAGGAAAAGCGGTATAACCCCTATCTACGATAATCGAGGTTCTTATGAAACTGACACTACACGGTCATGACGACCGCTATGCCGTGGAGCAGTTACAGCTGTCCCTGTTTCCCGACAACATGGAAGGGGAGGCGGTTTCGTCCCTCCACCGGGGAAAGGTCTGGCTTACCGCAGTCACGAAAATCACCGTGAACGGCGTGACCGCCACAGCCACCCGGCGGATCAAGGCGGCGGACGAAACCGTCCGTCTGCGCCGCCGGGCGCTGCAGCAGAGCTATTACCTGGCCGCGAAGCAGCTGCTGCCCGTTACGCCCCCATGGGGCGCACTGGCCGGCGTCCGACCCACGAAAATCACTACCAAGCATCTGCTGGAGGGCGGCACACCCAAGTCCGCAGACGAGCTGCTGCGGGACGTGTATTACGTCACCGACGACCGCCGCAGGCTGGCCGTCGACTGCTCGGTCTCCACAGTCCGGGCGGTAAACCTCTTGCAGCCCAGCGATTTATCGCTGTACGTCGGCATCCCCTTCTGCCCCACCCGCTGCACCTATTGCAGCTTCGTCAGCCGCACCATCGGCAGGAAAACGGAACTGCTGGAACCCTATCTGCGGGCGCTGGAACAGGAAATTGCGGTCACGGGCAGACTTCTGGCGCAGTCCGGGAGAACCGTCCGCACCCTCTACATCGGCGGCGGCACCCCCACGACCCTCTCCGCCTCTCAGATGGAGCGCCTGCTGCGCGTCATCCGGGACAATTTCGATCTGTCCCGGTGCGTGGAATTCACCGTAGAGGGCGGCCGCCCGGATACGCTGGATTTGGAAAAGCTTCAAGTTATCCGTTCCGGCGGCGCTGACCGCATGAGCATCAACCCCCAGACCATGGAGGACGCCGTCTTACGCGCCTGCGGGCGGCCCCACAAGGCGGCGGATGTGCTTCGCGCCTACGGCGAAGCGGCGGATGCAGGTTTCAGTGCCATCAATATGGATTTGATCGCGGGTCTTCCCGCGGACAGCACGGCGGGCTTCCGCCGCAGTCTGGACGCCGTGGCGACTTTGAACCCCGCCAACATCACCGTCCACACCCTCGCCCTGAAAAAAGGAGCCGACCTGTTTGAAAAGCGGGAGAATCTCCCCTCCGCCGGGGACGTCGCCGAAATGGTCGCCTACGGGGAGCAGACCCTCCGGGCGCTGGGCTACAAGCCCTATTACCTCTATCGCCAGAAATACATGTCCGGCAGCTTCGAGAACGTAGGCTGGAGCCGGGACAATCTGGACTGCCTGTACAACATCTACATGATGGAGGAAGTGCATACCATCCTCTCTCTTGGCGGCGGAGGCATGAACAAGGTAAACCTCCCCGACGGCACCCTCCGCCGGTTCCATAATCCCAAATTCCCCGAACAGTACATCGAAATGCTCCCGGGCGTGCTGGAGCAGAAGCAGGAGCTGTTCCGTCTCATGGCGGATGGGGCAAAATAACGCCCACGCTACACGAAAGGAAGTGTGCCAATTTGGACACCCTCATTTCCAATGTCACAGCCGTGACCATGAACCCCCGGATGGAGGTCATCTTCGGCGCTTATATCGGCATCGAGGACGGGAAGATTGTCTCCATTGAGCGAAAGCCCCCCGCCGAAGCGCCCAAGGCCATTGTGGACGGCACCGGCATGGTGGCCATTCCCGGCCTCATCAACTGCCACACCCATCTGGCAACCGCCGCCCTGCGGTGCTTCACCGACGATCTGGGCAGCACCGAAGCCCTTCAGGCGCTGCTGCAAAAGGAAGCGAAAATGGACTCCCGCAGCGCCAAAGCGGCGGCATCTCTCGCCATTGCCGAGTGCCTGCGCTTCGGCGTTACCTCGGTTTCCGACCTGTATTACTACCCCAACGCCACCGCCGAGGCCGTGGCGGAGTCCGGCATCAAGGCCAATCTGGCGCTGTCCAGCTACCGCTTCATCGACGAAAACGAGGACTTCGACTTCGAGACCGACGAGCAGTGCCGGGAGCTGGTAAAGGTCACGGAGAAGTGGAACGGCTTCGACGACGGCCGCATCAAGATCGACGCCGGAATCTACGGCGAGTACATCAGCAATTACCGGCTCTGGGAAGGTCTGGTGGGCTACGCCGCAGAGCAGAATCTGGGAATGCAGCTGCATCTTGCGGAGACCCAGAGCGAAGTGGACTCCTGTCTGGAGCGCACCGGCATGAACCCCGGCGAGCTGTTAAACTGCCACAATGTATTCAGCCGCCCCACCACTGCCGCAGGCTGTACATATTTAACGGAGGACGAGCGTAAACTGCTGGGGAAGAAGGGCGTCTGCGCCGTAGCGACCCCCGTGTCCGCCTACAAAAACGGCCAGTCCTCCACCCCTATTCTGGAATCCGTCAAGGCGGGGATGAACGTAGCCCTCGGCACCGGCGGCGCCATCGAGTGCGGCAACTTGGACATGTTTGAGGTCATGCGCTTTGCCGCCATGTCCGCCCGGAAGGAAAGCGGCAATCCCGCCGCCCTCCCGTCTCCCGCCGCCCTGATGATGGCGACTGTCTCCGGCGCGCAGGCGCAGAGACGCGCTAAGGAATGCGGAATGCTTCAGGTGGGCATGGACGCGGACATTGCACTCATTGACTTTTCCGCCCCCCATCTGATCCCCTGCCACAATGTTCTGAACGGTCTTGTCTGGTCTGCCAAGGGCGGCGACGTGGCCATGACCATGGTGCGGGGCAAAATCCTCTACGAAAACGGCCGATTCCCCACCATCGACATGAAGAAGGTCGTGGAGGAGCTGACCGAATACGCCATCCCCCGGCTGTTTGAAGAAACGAAGTGACCCCGCATTCCCCCGCAGAAAGGATGAAACCATGTCTGATATGCAAAAAAAGCAGAATTTTCTTCAGGGCACCGCGCTGCTCGCAATGGCAACGGCCATTGTCAAGGTCATCGGCGCTCTGTACAAAATTCCCCTCAACGCCATCATCGGCGAGCAGGGCTTCGGCTACTTCAACACGGCCTACGACATCTATAACGTACTGCTGATGATCTCCACCGCCGGACTGCCCGTCGCCATGAGCCGGATGATCTCGCAGGCAAGCTCCCTTGACCATTACAATCAGGTGCGGCGGATTTACCATACCGCACGGGGTATTTTTCTGGCGCTGGGCATTGCGGGCAGCCTGCTGATGACGGTGTTCTGCCGCCAGCTGGCCGCCTTCCAGAACCAGCCCGACGCATGGGCGGCCATTGGGTGCCTCGGCCCCTGCGTGCTGCTGATTTGCGTCATGAGCACCTACCGTGGCTTCTTTCAGGGGCAGGGGAACATGCTGCCCACCTCCGTTTCTCAGGTGCTGGAGGCCGTGGTGAAGCTGATCGTGGGTATGGGCGCGGCGCTGGCGATCCTGAAAATGACCAACGAAATCCCTCTGGCCGCGGGCGGCGCGATCCTGGGCGTTACGGCAAGCTGCCTTGTTTCGGCGATTTACCTGTTCGGCCGCTTCCGGAAGAGCTACGCCCTTCTGCCCCGGACGGAGGAAGAGCCTCGTTCCTACCGGGAGACCGCCCGGGGGCTGCTGGCCATTGCCATTCCCATCACCTTCGGCTCCGCCGCCTTGCAGCTGATGACCATGCTGGAAACCAAAATTTACATGGGGCAGCTGCTGAATCTGGGCTACACCCAGTCCTCTGCCGACACCATGCGGGGCGTTTACGGTATGTGCCTGACCATTTTCAACATGCCCTGCGCCTTCATCACCCCCATTACCATCAGCATCATTCCCGCCATCACCTCCCACCTGACCCTCTGCGGCGATGATGAAGCCAAGGCCACGGAGGAATCCGCCGTGCGGATCACCGGGCTGATCGCCATGCCCTGTGCCTTCGGCCTTGCCCTGCTGGCCGAGCCGATTACCGCTCTGCTGGGGGGATATTCCGGCGGAAATCTGGCAATGGCGACCCGGCTGATGACGGTTCTGGGCTTTACCATCATCTTTAACGCTTTGGTGCTGGTCTCCACGGCCATCATGCAGGCCCACGGCCACGCCGGTCGGCCGGTCATCAACATGCTGATCGGCGGCGTTGTGAATCTGGTGGCGGTGTACGTGCTGGCGGGAATGCCGCTTATCAACATTCTGGGTACGCCTATCGGCCTGCTGATGGGCTATGTGGTCATCAGTATCCTGAACATCCTGTCCATGCGCCGTCTGCTGCCGAAGCCGCCCGCGATCCTGCCCAACCTTCTCCGTTCCTTCTTCGCCGCGGCGGTGATGGGCGTCCTTGCCTGGGGCGCGCTGTGGGCGCTGAAAGCCGTCGGCGTGCGGGAGATCGGCACAGGCCGCCTGATTCTGTGCGCCATGCCGGTTCTGGTGGGCGTCGTCAGCTATTTCTTTACCGCCGTAAAGTTCAAGGTCATCACCCATGAGGACTGTCTGCTGCTGCCCAAGGGCGAAAAAATCGCAAAAATCCTGAAGCTGTGAGTTTTTTTGAAAAATCTCTTGCAATTTGGGTAGAATTATGTTAATCTAAACAACGCTTTCAAAATATTTTCACTTTCAGAAAAGAGGATATAAACATGAACAAAACCGAACTGATTGCTGCCGCCGCCGAGGGTGCCGGCCTGACCAAGAAGGACACCGAGCGGGTCATCAACGCCGCCATTGACGCCGTTACCGCGGCTCTGGTAAAGGGCGACAAGGTGCAGGTCTCCGGCTTCGGCACCTTCGAGACCAAGGAGCGGGAAGCCCGCGTTGGCCGCAACCCCCACACCAAGGAAGCCATCGAGATCCCCGCTACCCGCGTTCCCGCCTTCAAGGCAAGCAAGGCTCTGAAGGACGTCGTGGCGAAGTAAGCGATGCGGCTTGACAAGTATCTCAAAGTCTCTCGCCTGATCAAGCGCCGGACGGTGGCCAACGAAGCCTGCGACAACGGCCGCATCAGCGTCAACGGCCGCGTGGTCAAGGCCGGTTACGACGTAAAGGTCGGGGACAAAATCGAGATTTCCATGGGCGCCCGGACGGTGACCGTGGAGGTTCTTCAGGTAGCGGAAACCGTCCGCAAGGACGATGCCGCCGCCATGTATAAGGAAGTATAAGAATTCACCGCCGTGAAACGTTCGTTTCACGGCGGTGAAGTTTTGTGCGTTCTTGCAAAGCCCTCCCGTGTATGTTATACTGGAATGACCCGGAAATGATGGAGGGAACGCTATGAAAATCGAACATGCCGCACTGTATGTGAACGATCTGGAAAAGGCGCGCAGCTTCTTTGTGAACTATCTGGGCGCGAAATCAAACGACGGCTATCACAATCCGAGGACGGGTTTCCGGTCGTATTTTCTGTCCTTTGACGGCAGCGCGCGGCTTGAGATCATGAATAAGCCGGAACTGGCAGATTCCCCCAAAGAACCCGCCCGCACCGGATACGCGCACATTGCGTTCAGCACAGGCAGCAGGGAAGCGGTGGATGCACTGACCGCAAGGCTGAAAGCGGACGGCTACGAAGTCACCAGCGGCCCCCGCATAACAGGAGACGGCTATTACGAAAGCTGCATCGCCGCGGTCGAGGGCAATCTGATCGAGCTTACGGTCTAAGCAAAAGGGGAGTTTCTATGAAAATACAATGCGTGTGGGAACACAATGGCGACGACAGCATCCTGTATTCTGCCAATTTTGTCGGCGCGTTTACAAGAGGGAAATCGAAAGATGAAGCTGTTCGAAAAATGCCGTCCGAAATCCTGTCCTACCTGGCGTGGAAGGGCGACGCTCCCCCGGACGCTCTGGAGCCGGAGATCGTTCAGGAAAAAGCGTCGGCGCTTACCGTCTCCGACGCGGACTCGGATGTGCTTTTTAACGGCGAGAAAGCGCCGCTGACTGCGGCGGAATACGAAGCGCTGAAATCCCTTGCCATGAAATCCGCGCGGGACTTTCTGGCGCTGTACAGGTCAATACCGGATAAAGACAAAAGCGCCCTGCCGCCCAGAGCCACCTTCTACGGCGAGATTCCCCGCACGGCGCGGGAAATGTATAAACATACAAAGAATGTGAATACCTACTACTTTGGCGAGATCGGCGTTCAGGCGGACAATAACGGAACCATTGCGGAATGCAGAGAACGCGGGTTTGCCCTGCTGGAGCGGCAGCGGGATTTTCTGGAGAATCAGGTTTTTCTCGGAAGCTACGACGAGGAATGGTCTCTGCGAAAGGTGTTGCGCAGATTCATCTGGCACGACAGGATTCACGCCAAGGCAATGTACCGGATGGCGCTGAAAACCTTCGGAACCGGCGCTGTGCCGAACATATTCTCCTTTCCGGACAAATGAAACGGGCAATGCCCCTGAATTTACGGTTACGCCGGGCGTGCATATCGGCAACCTGACAAAGATCGGGAACATTCAGGATTGAAAAAAACCGGGACATGACTGCCTTGCGTTGGGTCATGTCCCGGTTTGGTCTTCTTCCCTATGATCGTGAAATGTTCTGCGCCTGTTCCCCCAGCAGACGGGCCAGCAGAACGCACTCCTCCCGGCTCAAATCCGCAAGGTGCTGAAACACAATGCCGAAATCCCCGTCCACCGTCCGCACCGTATACTCCGTCACTGCACGCCGGGCGCAGTGATACCGCTTTTCCAGCGCCTTCGCTGCCGGCGCCTCCGGAACGGCGATCTGCGCTGTTTTTCCGCCCCCACTGCCGGACAGCCGCCCAATCCCCCGCAGGCAGGCGAGAATCTCCATCTGCATATCGTGCAGATGCCGAAGCTGCTCCCGGCCTCTGCCGGAAAACTGTCCGGCCAGCTTCCGATAAACCGCTGCCGCTTCCATTGCCTCCAGTTCCATCGGCCGGAGATTCCCCCGGGGAGGCTCCGACTGCCCCAGCACCCGCTGCCATACCTGCTGCTCCACATCCCGGTTCATAACACCGCCCCCCAAAAAATCACGTGGCTCTGTTCCCAGTATAGCGCCCCGAAAAGAAAAAGTGTCAAAAAAGTTTTTCAAAAGGGCTTTCTTTTTTCGCTCATATGTGCTACAATAAATAAAAAAGACGTTTAGGCGACCCATGGAGGAAATGCTTATGCCCAGAACCAGCGACAAAGCACAGTTGATTATGGATTATGTCAACCAATTTATTCAGGAGAACGGCTATTCCCCCTCCGTCCGGGAGATCGGCGCGGCAGTGGGTCTGCGCTCTACCGCTTCCGTCAGCTATCATTTGCAGGCATTGCAGGAGAAGGGGCTGCTCCAGTCCCCCGGCGCTAAGGGGCGCAAACGGGCGCTGGTCACCGGCGCGCGCCCGGGGCAGATTCCAATCGTGGGTGTCGTCACGGCAGGCGTGCCCATCCTGGCGGTGGAAAATCAGGAGGGCACCATGCCCTGGAATGACCCGGGGTGCTTCGCCCTGCGGGTTCGGGGCGACAGCATGATCAACGCCGGTATCCTCAGCGGGGACAAGGTGGTCGTCCGCCCCCAGCCCTCCGCCGACGACGGGCAGATCGTGGTCGCCCGGATCGAGGACGAGGCCACCGTCAAGCGTCTGCGCCGCCGGAACGGCCAGATCTGGCTCATGCCGGAAAATGACAATTACAGCCCCATCGACGGTACCAACGCGGAGATCATCGGCATCGTCAAGGCCGTGGTGCGGGAGTATTGAGGAAAAAGTCCGCGCCACACGAAAAAAAGTTCTTGACAAACGTACACAAATGATGTATAAAGGGCGTAACATAAATTGAAACCAACGAAGCGGAAGTAAAGCTGCAAGGCGCATCCACAGAGAGTTCTGCATAGCTGAGAGCAGAGCGAAAAGCGGGGCAGCAAATGGGCCGCCGAGGGCAGAGGGAAATGGGTAACCAGAGTATCTTCTGACGCATTGCCGGCGTTAACGGGCAGACGGCGTGTTGGCGCCGTGCAGAGCGGTCGGATTTCCGGCAAACAAGGTGGTACCGCAGAAATTGTTTTTTCTGTCCTTGTTCCCTTAGGGGAACAAGGACTTTTTTATTATCTTGGGAAACTCTGACTAAATCGTCTTCGGCTGAGCAGCGGATCTTCTTCCCCAGCTGTGCGGTTTCAAAAGCGGGAAATACATACAGTATTCCTCCGCTTTTGAAACCTTCATCTGGTGAAAAATCTCTCGCTGTCAGCTCTCGCCGATTGAATCAGAGCTTCCCTCACAGAAAGGAGAAATACCTATGTACGCTCCCGGCAGACGATGGCGACCCCAGCAGGAACCCGCAAACCCATCCAACAATCATTTCAATTTCAAAAAGGAGTATTTTATTATGAAAAAGGTTATTTCTCTGGTTCTGTCCGTTATGATGATGCTTACCATGTTCGCCGGATGCAAGGCTTCCGGCACTGCCGAAACCGCCGCCCCCACTTCCTCGACGGCCGCCGAAACCTCTGCCGATACCACCCCCGCAGTACAGGAATTCAACGTCGCCATCGTCCAGCAGCTGGATCATGCTTCTCTGGATGAGATCCGCACCGCCATCGTCGCCCAGCTTCAGAAGCTGGCCGAGGGAAAGGGCGTCAAGGTCAACATTCAGGAGTTCAACGGCCAGAATGACGCAACCGTCCTGAACCAGATCGGCGCGCAGGTGGTAGGCGACGGCGTTGACCTCATCATCCCCATCGCAACTCTCGCCGCCCAGTGCATGGTCACCGCCGCCGACGGCACCGACATTCCCATTGTGTATGCCGCCATTTCCGACCCCGAAGCCGCCGGTCTCACCGGCCTTAGTAACGTCACCGGCACCTCCGACGCGCTGAATACCGCCTTCATTCTGGACATGATGCTGACCGCCAATCCCGACATCAAGACCGTCGGCCTGCTGTACTCCAACTCCGAAGCCAACTCCGCAACCCCCATCGCCGAAGCCAAAGCGTATCTTCAGGAAAAGCAGATCGACTTCGTGGAAAAGACCGGCAACACCAGCGGCGAGATCGTAGAAGCCGCCGCTTCCATGGTCGGCCGTGTGGACGCGGTCTTCACCCCCACCGATAACGTGGTCATGGCCGCCGAAGTCACCGTCGCCGAGACCCTGAACGAGGCGGGCATCCCCCACTACACCGGCGCGGATTCCTTCGTAGCCGCCGGCGCCTTCGCCACCTGCGGCGTCAACTACACCGAGCTCGGCACCTACACCGCCGACATGGCCATGGACATCCTGCTGGGCGGCGCGGTTCCCGAATTCCACGTGATGGACGGCGGCATCATCACCGTCAACACCGACACCGCCGCCGCGATGAGCCTTGACTACTCCTGCTTCGACAGCATGGGCACCGTTGTCGAGGTCACGACCACCAAGGACTAAGAAACATCACTTCCCCGCAAATGAACTGCCTTTCCCCCGACCCTCCGTCGGGGGAAATTGGCCTGAAAGGAGAATTTTCCCATGCTCATCATCACGCAGACCGCCCTTGAGCTGGGCTTCCTCTACGCCCTGGTCGCGATGGCGCTGTTTTTAAGCTACCGCATCCTCGACATCGCCGATCTGACGACCGACGGTTGCTTCGTCCTCGGCGCGGCCGTGTCCGTCACCGTGACGGCCGCGGGACACCCTGTCCTCGCCATCTTCGCCGCGATGCTCGCGGGCGCGTGCGCGGGCTTTGTCACCGCGTTTTTGCAGACGAAGCTCGGCGTGCCGTCGATCCTCGCCGGCATCGTCACGAACACCGGCCTTTACACCATCAACTTAATGGCGATGGGCTGGAAATCCAACCAGAGCTTGCTTGGCGGCAAGACCGTCTTCACGATGCTGCGCGAGACCGGCATCGGCGGCGAGTGGTACGAGCTGCTGCTCGCAGCGTTTGTCACGCTTCTGGCCGGTCTTCTGCTGGTGCTGTTTCTCGGCACGCGCATGGGTCTTTCCATCCGCGCCACGGGCGATAACCCCGACATGGTGCGTGCCTCGTCCCTGAATCCGTCGTTCACGATCACGGTCGGCCTGTGCCTTGCCAACATGCTCACGGCGCTCTCCGGCGCGATCGTCGGCCAGTATCAGAAGACTGTGGACATCAACTCCGGCACGGGCATCGTCGTCATCGGCCTCGCCTGCCTCATCATCGGCGAGACGCTGCTCGGGCGCAGAAGCGTCAAAAAGGGCGTCATCGCCGCGATTCTCGGCTCAATCGTTTACCGCTTCATCTACGCCATCGTATTCTACACGAAGATCGTGCCCGTCGAGTGCCTGAAGCTCCTGACGGCCATCATTGTGGCGCTGGCCATTGCCGCGCCGAGCATCCAGAAGTGGGCGACATTCCAAAAGCGCAAAATGGCCGCCAGAAATAAGGAGGGCGTGTAAGATGCTGGACATTCAAAATCTCTCCAAGACCTTCAACCCCGGCACGGTGAATGAAAAAAAGGCGCTTTCTTCCCTTTCCCTGCATTTGGACGAGGGCGATTTCGTCACCATCGTCGGCTCGAACGGAGCGGGCAAGTCGACGCTCTTCAACGCCATCGCGGGCAGCTTTTATGCCGACGAGGGCAGCATTTCGCTCGCGGGCAAGGACATCACCTTCATGCCCGAGCACGAGCGCTCCCGCCGCATCGGGCGTCTCTTTCAGGACCCCCTGCGCGGCACCGCGCCGAGCATGACGATCGAAGAAAACCTTGCGCTCGCGTACCTGCGCGCGGCGCACGGCAATCCGTTCAGCCGCATCAGCAAGAAGGACAAGGAGTTCTTCGCCGAGCAGCTCAAGCAGCTCGACATGGGCCTTGAGGACCGCATGAAAAACCCCGTGGGCCTGCTCTCCGGCGGCCAGCGTCAGGCGCTCACGCTGCTGATGGCGACGATGGTGCCGCCGCAGCTCTTACTTCTTGACGAGCACACCGCGGCGCTCGACCCCGCAACGGCGGAAAAGGTGCTCGAGCTCACCCGCCGCGTCGTGGCGGAAAGTCACATCACCTGCCTGATGGTCACGCACAACATGCATCAGGCACTTGAGCTCGGCAACCGCACACTGATGATGGCGGACGGGCACATCGTGCTCGACGTCGCGGGCAGTGAACGCGCGGGGATGGGAGTCGACGATCTCATCGCACGGTTCAAAGCAGGTGCCGGACATGAGCTTGATAACGATAGAATTCTTTTATCAGAATAAAATTGCAGTACGAAGTGCTGCCACCCTATTCCCCACACCGTGTGGGGGCGCGGGTAAAGGGGATACTCTCTTTCACAAAAGAGAGTATCCCCCTTTTGATCCCCCGAGAGAAAGGTTTTTCATTGCAGGCGACCAGCTTGAAGAGTTGCGGCGCTTGCCGATTGCACTACCTGCGCGCGGCGCTGCCGCGTTTAGTTCTGCTATACGATTTGGTGTGCTTCCATTATCCGCTGCCGCTCTGCTGATCTTGTTTTGGTGCAGCCTAATCACCTGCCACCGACAACGCATGCTATTTCGATAATGCGTACTGCGGCGAGCGCCAGCAATGCTAAACAATCCAAAGTAGGCGGAAATTGCTGAAGACTGCCGAATCGCAGGCAAAGCGGCAGCGGAGATAGAAGTAAGACAAATCGTTTAGATTCATCACTTGGCAGGCACTCCCATTCCAGAGGCATAAAAGTCATTCAAGCCAGAGACTGCCAATCAAAAGCCTTTCTCTTGGGGTTCCAAAGGGGATATTCTCTTTCGCGAAAGAGAATATCCCCTTTGATTCGTGCAGCGCCGACGGCGCTGCCTTCCTCTCCGCACCTGTGCGGAAACAACGCTCCACAATGTGGAGCTTTTTTAACGCATGGATCATTTTGTCCGCTTGAGGCAATACCAATTCCATGCTATACTTATCGTTAAGAAAACGACAAATTCAAAGGAGAACTGCATGGAGAGCATTTTTGAAAAACGTCTTACCGTCACGCCCGACTACTGTGACGCGTCGGGCGCGCTGTCGCCGTTGGCGGCGTTTACGATTTTTCAGGGCATCGCAGCGCAGCACGCGGAGGTGCTGGGCGTCGGCAGCAGCGTGATGGCGAAAAAGGGTGAATTCTGGCTCACGGTCCACACGCGCGTCGACCTTTTTGAGCGCGCGTACCTGATGGACGAACTCACGGTGCGCACGTGGGCGGAGGCGTGCAGCGAGCGCGACGTACGCACGTACCGCAGTTACACACTCTCGCGCGGTGAGGCGGTCATTGCCCGCGGCAAGACCGAGTGGGCCATCTTAGGACCGGAGCAGAAGATCATCCGCTTTGGCGACTCGGGCTTTCCGAAGGACTACCCCTTCCCCGCCGAGACGGCCATCCCCGAAAAATTGCAGCGCTTCCATGAAAAGTTTGAGGACGCCGACCTTTTCTCGCACTACGCCGTGCGGTCGACGGACATCGACCTCGGCCACCACATGAACAACGTGGCCTATGTGCGCCTGCTGCTCGACTGCTTTTCGGCAAAGGAGCTCGCGAGCGGTAATATTCAATCGGTCGAGCTACACTACTCAACGCCGTGCTTCGAGGGTGAGGCGCTGACGGTCTACAAGAAGTCACTCGATGACGGCACGTGCCGCATCGGCATCGTCAAGCCGGACGGCAAAACCGCCTCGCAGGCGTGCGTGACGTTCAAAAAGTAAGGACGCGGCGGCAGTGAAATACTTTTTACAGGGCCTTACGATGGGGCTTGCATACGTCGCGCCCATCGGGCTGCAAAATTTATTCGTCATCAACTCGGCGCTGACGCACACGCGAAAGTGCGCACTTTTGACGGCGCTCATCGTCATCCTTTTCGACGTGACGCTCGCGTCCTGCCTGTGGTTCACGGGGCTGACGCTGCTCATCTCGCTTTTCAGCGACAATTTCACGCCCAAAACGCTCGTTGTCATCAACAAGGTCTGCGGCGTGATCATCGTTTTCTACGGCTGCAAGCTGCTCTACAACTTCCTGACGATGGTATTTTGATCTCAGTGCTCAAAAAAGCGGTTCCCGTTTGGGAACCGCTTTTTGTTGTTCTTTGCGCTGTTTAGTTGTTGCTGGCGTTCGTGGCGCGGAGGGTGACATCGTGATAGCCGCCCTCGACGATGCTGGTGGCGGAGACGAGCGTGAGCTTCGCGTTCTTCTGCAGGTCAGGGATCGTCGTCACGCCGCAGTTGCACATGGTCGACTTGACCTTGTAAAGGCTTCTTGCGACGTTATCCTGCAGGGAGCCCGCGTAGGTGACGTAGGAATCCACGCCCTCTTCAAACGCAAGGCCCGTCTTGCCGCCGAGGTCGTAACGCTGCCAGTTGCGCGCGCGGTTCGAGCCTTCGCCCCAGTATTCCTTGACGTACACGCCGTTGACAAGCAGCTTGTTCGTCGGCGATTCGTCGAAGCGAGCGAAGTAGCGGCCCAGCATCAGGAAGTCCGCGCCCATGGCGAGCGCGAGCGTCATGTGATAGTCGTGCACGATGCCGCCATCGGAGCAGATGGGAACATACACGCCGGTCTCGCGGAAGTATTCGTCGCGTGCGGCGCTCACCTCAATGAGCGCGGTGGCCTGGCCGCGGCCGATCCCCTTCGTTTCGCGCGTGATGCAGATGGAGCCGCCGCCGATGCCGACTTTGACAAAGTCCGCGCCGCTCTCGGCGAGGAAGCGGAAGCCGTCGCGGTCGACGACATTGCCCGCGCCAATCTTGATGGTATTGCCGTAGTTCGCGCGCACGTAGTCGATGACCTTCTTCTGCCAGACGGAGTATCCCTCGGACGAGTCGATGCACAGCACATCCGCGCCGGCCTCTACGAGCGCGGGGATGCGCTCGGCATAGTCGCGGGAGTTGATGCCCGCGCCGACGAGGTAGCGCTTCTTGTCGTCCTGAAGCGCGAGGGGGTGCTCCTTGTGCTCGGCGTAGTCCTTGCGGAAGACGAAGTAGAGCAGGTGGTCGTTTTCATCCACGATGGGCAGCGCGTTGAGCTTGTGCTCCCAGATGATGTCGTTAGCCTCCTTGAGCGTGGTCGACGCAGGAGCGGTGACGAGCTTTTCGCGCGGAGTCATGAACTCGCGCACCTTCAAATCAGTGCTCATGCGGCTCACGCGGTAGTCGCGGCTCGTCACGATGCCGAGGAGCTTGCCGTTGGGCGTTGCGTCCTCGGTGATGGCGACGGTCGAGAAGCCGTTTTTCTCCTTGAGGGCCAAAACATCGGCCAGCGTGTGCTCGCTTGTCAGGTTCGAGGCTGACGGCACAAAGCCCGCCTTATTGCTTTTCACGCGGCGCACCATCTCGGCCTCGCTCTCGATGGACTGGGAGCCGAAGATGAACGAAAGGCCGCCCTCTTTGGCCAGCGCGATGGCCAGCGTGTCGTTCGACACCGACTGCATGATGGCCGAGACCATCGGGATATTCAGGCTGATGGGGCACTCCTCCTGCCCCTTGCGGTAGCGCACGAGGGGCGTTTTGAGCGAGACGTTGTCAGGAATGCAGTCCTCGGACGTGTAACCGGGGACGAGCAGATATTCGCTGAACGTGTGAGACGGTTCGGGATAATAATAAGCCATTGGGTCTGCTCCTCTCTTCTTAAATTACTTGAAATAGCGCACGGCAGAGGTGAACAGCTCCATCTCATACTGTCCGGGAACGTTGCGGTAAAGCTCCTTGCCGATGCGCTCGGTGTGCCCCATCTTGCCGAATACACGGCCATCGGGCGAGGTGATACCCTCGATGGCACAGATCGAGCCGTTGGGGTTGAATGCTGCATCTATTGTAGCATACCCGTCAAGGTCTACGTACTGCGTGGCGATCTGGCCGTTTTCGGCGAGCTTCTTCACAAGCTCTTCGGATGCGAGGAAACGGCCCTCGCCGTGCGAAATGGGCACGGTGTAAATGTCGCCGACCTTCGTACCCGCAAGCCAGGGGGACTTGTTGGAGCACACGCGCGTGCGGACCAGACGGGACTGGTGGCGGCCGATGACGTTGTAGGTCAGCGTCGGGAAATCAGCGTCGGTGTCCATGATCTTGCCATAGGGAACGAGACCGAGCTTGATGAGCGCCTGGAAGCCGTTGCACACGCCGAGCATCAGACCGTCGCGCTTTTCGAGGAGGTCCGTGACCTGCTCCTTGACCGCGGCGTTGCGGAAGAACGCCGTGATGAGCTTGGCACTGCCGTCGGGCTCGTCGCCGCCGGAGAAGCCGCCGGGGATGACGATGATCTGGCTATCCTTGACGGCCTTGGCAAAGCGCTCGACGCTGTCAGCAACGTCGGCGCTCGTTAAGTTGCGGATGATGAACTGCTCGGCGTCCGCGCCTGCTTCGAGCAGGGCGCGCTGGGTGTCGTACTCGCAGTTCGTGCCGGGGAAGACAGGGATCAGCGCCTTCGGACGCGCGGTCTTGACGGCGGGCGCAACACGCTTTTCCGTTTCATAGGTAAAGCGCACGACCGTACCGGCGTCCTGCGTCTTCGTCGGGTAAACCGATTCGAGCACGGAATCGTTCAGGGCCAGCAGTTCAGAAATGCTCGCCTCGTCATTGCCGATGGTGATCATCTTCTCCGCCGTCGTGATGCCGATGCAGACGGCGTCGGGAATTTCCTCGGTGAGCTCGGCGACGATCGCGCCGGGCATGGGCCGGTACCAGTCGAGAGCGGTCGAGGCCGCGGCAAAGCCGACCTCGTTGCCAAGCGACATCTTCATCACCGCCTCGGCAAGGCCGTTTTCAACGGCCCATGCGCTTGCGGCCTTGCCCGCGCGGGCGAGCGCGGTAAAGCGTTCCCACGCGGCGGTCTTCTGCTCCGCCGTGCCGCCGTAGAAGAGATAAACGCCGTGACCGGCGGACTTGAAGTCAGTCGTCACAAGCTCGCCCGCGCACACCGGTGCAATGGCGAACGAGATGAGCGTCGGCGGGACGTCGTGGTCTAAGAACGTGCCGGACATCGAGTCCTTACCGCCGATGGCGGCGGCGCCGAGCTCAAGCTGCGCGTCCAGCGCACCGAGGAGCGCGGTAAAAGGCTTGCCCCAGCGCACGGGCTCATTGCGGAGCTTTTCAAAAAATTCCTGCAAGGTGAGATATGCCTTGTGATAATCGGCGCCCGCGGCGACGATCTTCGCGACCGAGGTGTAGACCGCGCTGTGCGCACCCGTGTAAGGATCGGCGCTCAGTGCGTCGGGGTCGCAGGCCCAGGCCATCACGCTGCCCTGCTCGGTCTTGCTGCCCGGCAGCACCGGCAGCAGCGCCGCCATCGCCTGCGAGGGACTGCGCTGCGTCTTGCCGCCAAAGGGCATGAGCAGCGAGAACGAGCCGACCGTTGAGTCGAAGCGCTCGGTAAGGCCGCGGCGGGACGCGCTCTTGAGGCTGCCCGCCATATCGCGCAGCGTGTGCGGCGCGCAAGCGGACTCCGCCTGCTTCTTTCCCGCTTCCACGCGAATGCTTGCGTGCTTGACTGCGCCGTTCGTGTCGAGGAAGGCGCGCGAAAGGTCGGCGACCGTCTGGCCGCGCCAGTGCATGACCATGCGGGGGCTCTCAGTCACGACGGCCACGCGGTAGGCCTCCAGGTTTTCGGCCTGCGCGGCGGCGATGAACTTCGCCTCATCCTCCGGCGCGACGACGACGGCCATGCGCTCCTGCGATTCGGAGATCGCAAGCTCGGTACCGTCGAGGCCCTCATACTTCTTGCGCACGGCGTCGAGCTCGATCTCGAGGCCGTCGGCCAGCTCGCCGATGGCGACAGACACACCGCCCGCGCCGAAGTCGTTGCAGCGCTTGATGAGGCGGGTGACCTCGCCGTTTCGGAACAAGCGCTGGATCTTGCGCTCTTCGGGCGCGTTGCCCTTCTGGACCTCGCTCGCCATGGTGGTGAGGGACTTCATATCGTGGCTCTTCGACGAACCGGTCGCGCCGCCGATGCCGTCACGGCCCGTGCGGCCGCCGAGCAAGATAACGACGTCGCCCGGGGCGGGACGCTCGCGCACAACGTTCTTGGCGGGCGCCGCGGCGACGACCGCGCCGCACTCAAGGCGTTTGGCAATGTAGCCCTCGTGGTAGAGCTCGGCGACATGGCCCGTGGCAAGGCCGATCTGGTTGCCGTAGGACGAATATCCCGCCGCCGCGGTCTGCGCCAGCTTGCGCTGGGGGAGCTTTCCGGGAAGCGTCTCCGCGAGCGTCTTTCGCGGGTCGCCGCCGCCGGTGACGCGCATCGCCTGATGGACATAAGCGCGGCCGGAGAGCGGGTCGCGGATGCAGCCGCCGATGCAGGTGGCCGCGCCGCCGA
>ERZ825324.1588-NODE-1588-length-26848-cov-6.109432_pt1 | contig 26848 bp, 23 predicted proteins | sample MGYA00519859_ERZ825324 | MGnify/ENA primary metagenome ERZ825324 (study PRJEB31778, sample SAMEA3449198) | human gut metagenome | biome: human gut; feature: human-associated habitat; material: faeces | place: United Kingdom | collected 2010/2012 ... | reverse complement strand
GTAAGCATTGTGATGTCAACCGCAACCGGGCAAAGTCGTGGAGCGCGCGACAGAGACAAGGTGTGGAACCGAGCGCTTAGCCCGCGAGCACCAGGCCTGCTCGAACGCCAGCAGGCGAGCCTGCCAAGTGAGAGTACCTGGGCGGAACGGGCTGCGAGGTGAAACCCAGTTAGGTCGCAGCGCGTTCGAGCTTTGCGAATCAACGGCAGGAATTCATACATGAATCCACGCCAGCGGAAACGCAGGCGGTGTTGATACGTAACTGTACCAATTTGAAAAAACACAGGAGAAACCGACGGGAACAAAAAAACTCCACTCCATTTCTGAAGTGAAGTTTTCGAGGTCATCAACACCATTTGACAAAGACTCAAATTTGTTTCCCATAACTTTCAGAAGAATAAAAAAACCAAACGACGTCAAAAACATCGTTTGGTTTAAAATTTATTCATGCCGCTTTTTCAAATAACGGTATTTATTATCTTGGAAAGCTGAAGAACAACCAATAATGCATACAGAAAAATCGAAATCAAATCCCAAATATACAAGTATCGATCAAAGAACTTGTCAATCATGAATTTTCCTTCATAAAAAGCCATGATGACTATCTCCAAAAAACCATATGCTGAAAAAGCAAAAATAACGAACGGCAAAATTGAAATCCCAAAAACATTCACGGAGAGCGAATGAATCGAAAAAAAGAGAAAAGGCAACAGAAAGTCGGCCAATCTGATTTTTATTTTTTTGCCCAAAGCAAACTTTATCAAATAAAGCATCATGAAAACAAGCAGCGGCAAAATAATCTGCCCCGCCCATGAGTGAATCAAAAATCTCATTCAACCCATCCTATTCGCCTAAAAACGTCTCATGCAAAACGTTTACCGCTCGCTTGAGATCTTTGCCATGAACCAGCACCCAAATTGTCGTATAGCTGTCTGTCGTTTGCAGAATTTCAATCTTTTCTCTCATCAAAGCACCGACCATTTTGGCCGTAATGCCTGGAGTCCCCATGATTCCGGCTCCGACGATTGAAACCTTGACGCAGTCTTCGACGATTGAAACCGGAATCCCGGCTTCTGAAAGCACCGTTTTTGCAACGAGACTATGTTCACGATTAAGATTAAAAACGTATTTCTCTGGCGAAATATTGATAAAATCAACGCTCAAGTCGTTAACTGCCAACAGATCAAACAATCTGTCTGCAGAACAATCCTCAGACTTGACCGTGAACTGTGTCAATCCCGTTTGATGAGCGATTCCCGTCACCGTGCGATAATGATTGATTGCCAAATTTCTATCTGAAATAACGGTTCCGGTTTCATTAACGTCATCCCAAGTCGAGCGGATCCTTAGCGGCAGATGTGCCTGTTGCGCAACTTCAACCGCACGCGGATGAATGACTTTTGCGCCTTCATGTGCCATATTGGCAACTTCTTCATAAGAAACGTTCTTTAAAAACTTTGCCTTTTCAACCAACCGCGGATCAGCCGTCATCATTCCTGAAACATCAGTGAAAATATCACAATATTCCGCTCCGAGAGCTGCTCCGAGCAACGCTGCAGAAGTATCCGAACCGCCCCTTCCAAGCGTTGTGACATGCCCTGATTTCGAAAGGCCTTGAAATCCGGCAACGACAACGACATCGAAAGACTTAAAAGCCTCCATCACATTTTGTTTTTCAACGTCGAGAACCTTGGCATTGCGATAGTCGTTATTTGTCTTGAATCCGGCATCCGGTCCGGTCATTGCCGTGGCCTTCAGTCCGTTTTCTTTTAACATCTCACAAAAAACTGCAGCTGAAATAACTTCTCCGACCGAAACCAGCATATCCATTTCACGCGGAGAGAGCTTCGATTTTTCGTTTCCGACAAGTTCAAGCAAAGAATCGGTAGCATAAGGAGCTCCCTTGCGACCAATTGCTGAAACCACGACTGCCGCTTTGAATCCTTTCTTAACCGCATATGCAACGTGCTTCATGGCCGTATGTCTTGCTTCATCGTCCTTGACAGAAGTCCCGCCGAATTTCTGAACTACAATTTTCATCAGCTAACTGACCCCCTTAAACGTCTTGATCAATCAAAGCCCTTGATTCTGCTGAATTCATCAAATGATCGGATTCAACGTAAATTTTATGCCACATCATAAACGTCAAAACCGTCCACAGTTTGCGAGAATTGTCCGCTTTCAAATTCTTATGATCTTCAAGCAGTTTCAAGAAGTAATCCTTGCGGAAATATTGATCCGTTTGTGATTCATTAATGATTTGACGAGCCCAGTCGTACATTTCGTCGCGCAGCCAGAAACGAATAGGCACAGGGAACCCTAATTTTTTGCGATTCAAAACATGTTCCGGAACAACCCCTTCTGCCGCCTTGCGCAGAATATATTTGGTAGTATTATGAGCAATTCTGAGATCTGCCGGAATATGACTTGCAACCTCAAAGACTTCCTTATCCAAAAATGGCGTCCGTAATTCAAGGCTGTGCGCCAACGTCGTTCTGTCGGCATTGTGCAGCAAGTCACCATTCAGCCAATGATGCATGTCGACAAATTGCATCCTCGTAATCGGATCATAATTCTTTGAATCTGAATAAAGTTTTGAAGTCATCGTTTCAAACGGATGATTTTCATTATAGTCCTTGAAGAACTGCTTTTTTTCGCTTTCGCTAAAAATAAATGCATTACCGACATAGCGTTTCTCGAGCGGAGTCGTTCCGCGCAAAATAAAGCTCTTTCCCTTGACCCCGTCCGGTATCAAACGAGCAATCGCATTTAACCCTTTGTTGATTGGCTTCAAGTAATTGAAAATTTTTAGCGATTCAGGTTCATGATAGATCGTATATCCGCCGAACAATTCGTCCGCTCCTTCGCCGGTCAAAGCAACCTTAACGTGCTTTCTGGCTTCTTTTGCAAGAAAATATTGAGGGACGGCAGCCGGATCAGCCAACGGATCATCCATGCTCCAAACAAAGTGAGGAAAAGCCTTCATGAATTCTTGCGGCGTAATCACGGAACTGAAATTGTCAACACCGAGCTTGTCGGCCGTTTCCTTGGCAACGTCAAGCTCGCTATAGCCTTCACGTTCAAATCCGACTGAAATCGTTTCAAGATTAGGATTGAAATTCTTGGCAATCGCAACGACGATTGACGAATCGATTCCGCCTGAAAGAAATGATCCGACCGGAACGTCTGCGCGCATATGCTTTTCAACGGAATCAAACAAGATTTCGCGAACTTTTTTAACGTACTCTTCTTCAGGACGAACGACGGGTGAAAACTGTGCATAGTAATAACGCTTGATTACGGGATTTTGTCCAAGTTTCTTGACGATATAATGCCCAGGTTCGAGCATCTTGATTTCTTTAGTCAGAGTTTCCGGTTCAGGAACAAACTGGAAAGTCATGTAATCTTGCAATGCATCCTTGTCGAACTTTTTATCTTCCAAAACCTTGTAAATGGCCTTGCTTTCAGAAGCGTAGTAGAAATCATTTCCTGATTCAGCATAATAGAAAGGCTTGATTCCGAATTGATCGCGAGCGCAAAAAAGCGTTTCTTCCTGTTTGTCCCAAATTACGAAGCCGAACATCCCGCGGAAATAGTCGAGACACTTCTCCTTGTATTTGGCATACATGCCCAAAATAACTTCAGAATCAGAATCGGTCTTAAATTCGTAGCCATCTTCAATGAGACTTTGACGCAATTCGATGTAGTTGTAAATTTCACCGTTAAACGTCATCCAGTAACGACCATTGTCATAAGATAACGGCTGATGCCCCCCTTCAAGGTCGATGATCGACAATCTTCTGAATCCCATCGTAATGTTTTTGTCTTCAAAATACCCCTCGTCATCAGGACCTCTATGAACAATCATGTCATTCATTTCTTTAATTTTATCTTTGCAGTTACTTTCAGTATTTTTTTCAACATCTGTCAGGCATCCTACAAAACCGCACATGACATAAGCCCCCTTCATTTCTTCATAATACAGTAACACTTGTACAATTATAAGTGTTAATTTTTCTAAATTCAATTTTTTTGTGCAACTTTCAGAAACTATTAAGAAAGATTTTATGCTGATCGTCAATTTGACAGAGTGCCTTAATCAAGGGTATAGTTAACTTAAAAATCTGTTCTGAAAGGAAAATGCCATTTGGAAAAGAAAAAAAAGTCAACGTTCCAAAAAATCACCATGGTCGTTGTTTGGCTGATGCTTATTTTTACGGTCGGAGCCGTAATTTTAGGAGCTTTGAGCCAATTTATCACAGGATGATTATCTTCTTTATCGAAGAAAACGACGATTGATACTGAAATCTGAATTTAAAAGTCGAGGAATCGATCCGTACCCTTGAAGTCAAAAATAAAACTTCGAGAGCGCATGTCAATTCCTCGACTTTTTTCGTTCATCACTATGGCGCGCTGGTTTCATGATGAACGATTCACGAAATCATTGCTTAATCAAGATATTTGCCAAAAAACTTTCCGACTTTCCTGGCATACTCTTTCGGATGAGTATAATAAGCATTAGCGTGACGCGTATTTTTCACGACCCATTTCTCTTTTGTCGACCTGACGGCATCATAATTTTTCTGAAGCATTGAAGTCGGCACAAAATCATCAGAATCACCGTGAATCAAAAAAATCGGGCGTTTGTTTTTCCTAAGCTGCGCAATGGAACTTCCTTCCTTAGCAAAGTTGTAGCCGATAAAAGGACTGGCAAACAAAGCCGCCGTGCTTAAAATCGGCTCCTTCGGAAGTCCGAACTGATCCGTCAACTGAGTGCTCAATTCATCATAAACGCTCGAATACCCGCAATCTTCAACGATTGCCTTAACTTGTTTCGGCAGTTTTTCACCGCTGACCATCATTACGGTTGCACCGCCCATGCTGACACCGAACAGTCCGATGCGCGAATCGTTTCCGTTTTTTTTGATGACTTGCTTGATCCATCGGCAATAGTCCAACCGATCCTTCCACCCAAAGGTAATAAACCTGCCTCCGCTTTTGCCCGAGGCTCTGTCATCAGGCGAAAGCACGTTATAGCCCTGGTTGTGAAACATCCTGATATAGCTTGCCATATTGTATGAACTGCCATGATATCCGTGCGCAACAATAATCGTCTTATTCGTCTTTGTTTCAGCCGGCAAATAAACCGCTTTGAGTTTGATGTCCGTTCCGACGGCTTTTTGCTCCCAAAGATAAGTCCTTTGCTTTGAAAGCCATTTTTGGTTTTTGACCAATACTTTTGACGGTCTGTCATTTCCGTCACCGTCGCTCGGACGAACGAAAGCATAGTTGATCAGGTATGCATTGGCTGCTGCATAAACAGCAACAATCACAACAATGACTGCTAACGCGATTTTTTTCAATATTGAACGTTTTTTCATTTATTTTTTGAGGCGAGAAGGCAACATTTTTCCATCGCCATAATCTTCCCGCTGCACCCCTTTCCATTAATTTTAATTATTTGATCAGCCGGCACGGATTTCGCTTCATGTCCCCCGCTTTATCCGCAGGTTCCGTGGCAAAACACCCGTTGGTTATAAAATTGGCGACAAAAGCCTTGAAAAATACTGTTTGAATCTCCTCCAGGCAGACTGATTCAAAAAATACTCCTCAGTCAATTTTGTACATTTTTTCGTATCTTCATCAAAAATATCGGTTAGATGCTTTGCCAAATCACGGTCATAGCAAAAAGCATTTCCCTCAAAATTAAGTTTAAAGCTTCTGAAATCAAGATTTGCCGACCCGACCGATGAAATCTGCCCGTCAATTACCATCGTCTTTGCATGCAAAAAACCGTTGTCGTAACGATAGAGTTCAACTCCCTTATTAATAAGTTCTCTTGCATAATATTCCGTTGCGCGATAGACAAACGGGTGATCCGGCATCGAAGGAATCATGATCCTTACTTTGATGCCGGAATAAACAGCCAGTTCCAACGCATCCATCACGGCATCATCCGGAATGAGATAAGGAGTCTGAATACAAATATATTCATTGGCCGAACTGATCATTTTCAAATATCCGAGCCTGATTGCCTCAGTCTCAGAATCAGGACCAGATGATACAATTTGAATACTCGTTTGACCCTTGCTTTTTTCAAGCGGAAAATAATGATTTGAATATTCAAGCCGATCTTTTTCACGCGTCCTGGCAATCGTCGCGTTCCAATCCATAAAAAATCTCGACTGCATGACGGTACAGGCGTTTCCAACAATTCTTAGATGCGTGTCGCGCCAATAGCCAAATTTTTTCGAAAGCCCCAAATATTGATCACCAACGTTAAAGCCTCCGATATAGCCAATTTTTCCGTCAATAACGACAATTTTACGGTGCAACCGATAATTCAGCCGCGGACTGTGAACGGGAGCCGCTTTTGATCCAAAAAACACCTCTGCCCTTCCGCCTAAACTTTCAAGACGCTTGAAAAAACCGCGACGTTGACCTCTGGAACCCATACTGTCGTAGATAATGCGAACTTCGACTCCGCGAGAGCATGCATCCTCCAACGCATGCAAAAGTTCCGTCCCGATTTGATCCGAAAAAAACGAATAATATTCGACATGCACGTGATCTTTGGCCTTTTTGACGTCTTCAATCAGCGCTTTGAATTTTTCATGACCGTCCGTATAAACCTTGACTTCGTTATGTTTCGTCAAAATCGCATCGTCAGCCACAAGCAAAGCTCTGACGGTCTGCCTTGCCTCATCCGTCAGCAAATCACTTGGCATTAGCTCTTTTTCGTTCCACTGCTCCTTTTGCAAAGCAACAAGCTGGCTGATTCCGGTCCGTTCCTGAGTCCGCAGATCAAAAATCTTTTCTTTCGAAATTTTCTTTCCGGCAAACAGGTAAATCACAAATCCAACCACAGGCAAAAGATTTAAAACCAAAAGCCAGGCCCAAGTCGCTGCGATGTCTCTTTTTTCTTTAAATACAGTAATGATTGCTGCAGTCGTATTTAACAATAAAATCAAAATGATTATCCAAATTACTGTACCCACCGTCACATCACCCTTCTAAAAAGACTATACGGTTAATTTTAGCCCAAAAATCGATATTTGTCAGTCAATAAAATTTTTCCCGAACCATTTATGATTAATTTTTTTAATCGTACCGTCCTTTTTCAGCTCTTTGAGCGCACGATTGATTTTCAATCTGAGTTTTTTATCGCCCTTTCTGATTCCAACCGCAAATTCTTCTTTAGGATAGCCGATGGAAACTTCATGATAGCTCAAAGGATCGCTTTTATGTGATATAACGTATGACGCATATACTTCATCAATCACGATTCCCGAAATTCTCTTGGCATCAAGATCCAAAAAAGCATCGTTGAACGTATCATATTGAATCGTTTTGCGAGCATACTTTTTCAGCAGATCAGGATATCCAACGTAACAATCGTATCCCGATGATCCGCTTTGAACGCCAATCGTCTTGTCTTTCATGTCTGCTCCATTTTTGACGTTCTTTTCCTTTGTCACGAGCACCTGGTCGTTTGCAAGATACGAATTTGAAAAAGCGACCTTTTTCATCCGTTCTGAAGTTTTGCTGTATCCGTTCCAAATAACGTCAATCGTTCCGTTCATCAGCTCGGTTTCTTTCATTGACCAGTCAATCGTTTGGAAATCAGGTTTTAATCCGCATTTTTTAAAGACAGCTTTGGCCAAATCAACGTCATATCCGACAAGTCGTCCGTTTTTTTGACGAAAATCCATTGGTACGAAACTATCGTCCAAACCGACGACGACCGTTCCGTGATGTTTGATCCTAGCCCAGTTATCTACTTTTTCAGCCCTTAATTTTGAATTCGAACATCCTCCCAACAAACAAAGAGCAAAAAACAAGCATATTCCGATACGACTTTTCTTTTTCACATCAATTCACCTCTATGAAACAGGTCTGACTTTCAAAATATCGTCAGCTATCTCCCTTGCAAAATTAAGATCATGAGTCACTACGATTTGAGTCATCGATTCATTTTTTAAACTTAAAATAATGTCCCTGACCTTGCCCCTCAACCCAGGATCAAGCGCACTTGTCGGTTCGTCATAGCACAAAATTTTAGGATGCATCGCAAGCGCCCTTGCAATCGAGACACGTTGCTTTTGACCGCCTGAAAGCTGATACGGATAAAGATTCTCCTTACCTTCTAAAGCCAGCTTTTTCAACAATTGTCGTGCTTCTTTTTCAACTGCCTGCGGATCTTTTTTCAAAGCAATCTTTGGAGCCAGAGTCACGTTTTCCAAAACCGACAAATGCGGAAAAAGGTTGTACTCCTGAAAGACGACTCCAATGAGCGCTTCTTTTGAAGACATTGGATCAAATTTCCTTCCGTCAAGAATCATCTCTCCTTCGTCAATGCGTTCCAATCCGCTGATGCACCTTAAAAGCGTCGTTTTTCCGCCACCGGACTGTCCGACGATGCACATAATCTCACCATCGGTCACTTTAAGACTGATTCCGTCAAGAATCTTTCGTCCGGAAAAACTCTTTTTAATATTCTTAAGCTCAAGCATTCAAATCACCTTTACTTCCATTTTCCGTATACTGCCTCAACCTTTTGCAACATCCAGGTAAAGACGGCCGTCAGCGCCAAATAGATTATTCCGACCAAAACAAGGGGGATCAAAGAAACATCCCGACTAGAAGCAACGTTCCCGGCACGAAGAAGATCGCCAAGTCCTATCACATAAACCAAGCTTGAATCTTTGATAAGATTGATTACCTCATTTCCGATTGAAGGAACGACGATTTTCATAACCTGAGGCGCAATAATCTTCCTGATGGTTTGCCAATAAGTCAGCCTTAACACCCTGGCGCTTTCATACTGACCACGATCGATCGACTGCAGACCGCCACGAAAAATTTCTGCAAAATACGCCGTATAATTCAAAACAAACGCTACCAAAGCTGCTGCATATCTTGGAAGCACGATTCCCGTTCCCAACAGCGGAAGTCCGTAAAAAACAAAAATCAATTGCAAAAGCAACGGCGTTCCGCGCATCAACCAAATATAAAAACGCAGGACTGCATTTAATATCTTAAATTTTGAGCATCTTCCGAGTGCGCAAATCAAACCCAACGGCAATGAAAAAACAAGCGTCAACACGAAAATAGAAAGCGTCATCTCCGTTCCGTCCAATAAAGATGGCATAATTTCGAATATATAATCCATACGTGAACCCCCTGAAAAATTGAAAAAGCCCTCTTGGAAAATTCCAAGAGGGCGTTGTTGCGCGGTTCCACCTCCGATTTACCAACTTCTCACGAAGCCGGCCTCAGCAAGTCGATGACTTGTTGCCGATAACGGGGCATCCGAGCGAATTTCTTCGCTAACTCACGGGTGTGGTTCGGAAAATTCATCGATTCCTTTGCAGCAACAGGAACTCTCTTAGCGACTCATCAACCTACTCTTCCGCTCAACATTATTCTAAATATGAATTTTTATACAGACTAACATTCAATCATCAGTTTGTCAAATTACTTTTTTTGGAACCATGACGCTATCTTGCCAAAAAATCCGCTTTCATCGCTTTCTTTCATCGTCATCAAAGGAACCGTCTGCCCCTCAAGCCGACGGGCTATGTTTCGATACCCTTTTGACGCCGGACTCTTTTCATTCAAGACGATTGGTTCGCCCTTGTTGGAAGTTCCGATAACCTCATCATCGTCAAAGACGATTCCGATCAATTTAATCGACAAATGGTGAGTAATCTCATCAACATCCATCATCGTTCCGTCATTAACCATTCGCTTTTTAATACGATTAATAATAAGCATCGGCGGTTCATCAAGATCAGCCTGTTCCAGCAGACCGACTACTCGATCAGCATCCCTGACAGCTGAAATTTCGGGTGTCGAAACAACGATGGCTTCATCAGCGCCAGCAACCGAATTGGCAAAACCTTGTTCAATCCCAGCCGGACAATCAAGCAAAATATAGTCAAAATCACTCTTCAGATCAGCAACGATTGCCTTGACTTCCTCCGGCGCAATCGCAGACTTATCGGTATTTTGTGCAGCCGGCAGCAAGAAAAGCTTGTCTTCAAAGCGTTTATCTTTGATAATGGCCTGATGCAGCTTGCACCTTCCTTTGGCAACGTCAACAATGTCATAAATAATGCGATTGTCAAGTCCCAACACAACGTCCAAATTGCGCAAACCGATGTCAAGATCAAGCATGATAACTTTTTTGCCCATTAGAGCCAAAGCAGAACCAAGATTGGCCGTTGTCGTCGTTTTACCGACGCCGCCCTTTCCGGACGTAATTACAATTGCTCTTCCCATCAAATCAAGCCTCCATTTTGTGTAAATACTTTTGGCCGAATCGTCTTAAGTTCGGTAACCTCAGCCGTATCAAGCACGTGCAAATCATTTACGTAAATCAATTTTTGCATGTCCTCATAATCGGTTTCAGAAACGATCTCAACCAAGTCGGCAATTCTTACTTGTTGCGCATGGGCCACATTGCCGCACACGACAGCAAGAGCATCATTTTTTGCCCCTGCATGAATAACTCCCTCAACGCTTCCCAAAACAAAAATGCTGCCGGTCGCTTTTAAAATGCCGCCCTTATGAACTGATCCGCAAAACAAAACGTCACCGTTCATTTCCTTAATCTGGCCGTTTCTGATGATCTCGCAACAAAGATGAATCGTTCTGTTATCCAAAAATTCAAGAAAACTTTTTTTGGAAAGAACGTCAGCATTTAGTTTGCGAATTGAAAACCGCGGATAATTTTCGAATATTTCCTCAATCTCTGTTCGTTGCTCTTGATTGAGCAGCCTGTTGCCCGTGTTTAATGCAAAAGTCAGCTTGTCACCCTTTGAAGTTTTCTCATTTTGAACCTTTTTTAAAATTTCATCAATTTCTTTTTTTATTTCGTTAAATGAGCTCACATCTTTAAGAATAAACTCATACCCTTCTTTGTGACCTTTTAAAATAACTGACGGCATTCAAAATTCCCCCTCATCAATTACGATATGTCCGTAAAAATCTTTTTGACAGGAACGAACAAAATTACAAACAGTGCGATATTATAGACCAGAGTCGGCCAAAGAACACGCATCACAAATTCGTCAAATTGCGTCGAAGCTTGTCCAATCAACGAAAATGCAAAATAATTAATCGCAGTCAAAATCGTAATATCTATCAGATATATCAATAGTGTCATAATAAATGGGGCTTTTCCGAAAAATTGCGTCGCTTCGCGATTCAAATAAACGATGAAAGGAACAATGATGGTCATTATCCCCAAAAAGCCAGTATAGTACACATCAAAAAGCAAGCCTGAAAGAAAAGCCCAAACGTAGATATGCTCGACTTTTTCATCGCCATAAAAAATTGCCATCACGAACCAAAATAAAATTAATCGACTTTCAATTGCGACATTGGAGGTAAACATTTGACTCGCAAGAATGCTCGAAAGCGTTCCGTCAAGCAAAAATGCCAGAAACAAGCCAACAGGAAAGACGTACTTCATTTTTGACGTTTCCATCCGCTCACCCCTAATCTGTCCTTTTCGCAACCGTAACGACACTGAGATCAGCCATATCAGCTGCGGGTTTGATGTAAATTTTTGAAGGCAGGCCGTAATCATCATCGGCTACTCGGACAACTTTTCCGACCAACAGGCCCTTAGGCGTATTTCCGCCCATTCCTGACGTAATGACGCTCGTGCCTTTTTTGATTTTGACCTTTGACGTGACCTGTCCCATGATCAGCTCATTTTTTTCAGAATTGTAGCCCGTGATCAAGCCGTTTACCGTCTCGTCTTTGGAATTGCTCAATTGGACGGCAAAACGATTGGCATCATCATTTTCGGTCGATAAAAGTTCAACTTTGCTGTTTGTCTGATTGACTTCAACGACGCGGCCAACAAGACCTTCCTTTGACATAACGGCCGCATTCTTGACGACGCCCGCCGTTTTGCCTTTCGAAATAATGACTTGATTTTGCCATGCTGAAGGCGTTCTTGAAAGAACGTAAGCGCTGATTTTATCATAATCAGTCAAACTCTTGTTAAGTTTCAGCTGACGCTTGAGCTGTTTGTTTTCTTTTGCCAATGTTTGATTTTCAACGCGTTGTGAGGCCAAACTGTCGACTTCTTTTTTCAGTTTCTGATTTTCTTCGTACGTATTTAACAAGTCAGATACGTTACTGCCTACTTTGGCAACGCCATTAACCGGATAGCTGACTACCGTGTTGACGACTCCGGCGGCTTCGTTTCCGAACTGAACGATAAACGGCGGCATTGAACGATTATTGCGCACACTGATTGAAAATGCAATCAGCAAAAAGCTGACAATCAAGCCAATCAGTGTCACAACAAGTTTTTTATTGAAAAAGAACTTCTGCATAATTTCACCTCATAAAAATTAAGAGGCTGGACGATCAAACCCAACCTCCTAATGAAACGACTTAATCGTCAATCTTAGTTTTTCTTCATTACATCGATATTTTTCAATGATTCACCGGTGCCAACCGCAACACAGTCAAGCGGATCTTGTGCAACGAATACCGGAACTTTTGTTGCTTCAGAAATAACATCAGGTAAATGACGAAGCAATGCGCCGCCACCCGTCAGGACGATTCCGTGATCGATAACGTCGGCTGCAATTTCAGGAGACGTTTCTTCAAGCGTTTCTTTAATTGCCGTAATGATTTCTTCAACGACTTCTTGAATGGCTTCAGCAACGTCTTCAGCCTTGATTTCGATCGTCTTAGGGAGTCCCGTAACAAGATCTCGACCGCGAATCGTTTGCGAATCAAGCTGTTTTGCAGACTCGACCGAAGCAGAAGCAACGTCAATCTTAAGCTGTTCGGCCGTTCTTTCGCCAATCAGCAAATTGTAATTCTTGCGCACGTAGTAGATGATCGAATCATCAATTTTGTCACCAGCCATGCGAATCGAACGGCTTGAAACGATTCCTCCAAGCGAAATCGTTGCTACGTCAGTCGTACCGCCACCGATATCAACAACCATGCTGCCCGTAGGATCCATCACAGGAAGGCCTGCCCCGATAGCTGCTGCAAAAGGCTCTTCAATGACGTAAGCATCACGAGCACCGGCAATTCTTGTTGCATCGATAACGGCGCGCTTTTCAACTTCCGTAACCCCGCTAGGAACGCATACCATCACATATGGCTTTGAGCCTTTGTGACCAAGTGCTTTTTCGATATAATACTTCATCATGGCAACAGTTGTATCATAATCAGCAATAACGCCGTCTTTCATTGGGCGAATAGCCACAATGCTTGCAGGCGTGCGACCAATCATGTCACGGGCTTCTGAACCGACGGAAACGATTTCGCCCGTCTTTGTATTCTTAGCTACGACTGAAGGTTCGCGCAAAACGATTCCCTTTCCTTCAGCATAAACGATTGTATTTGCTGTACCTAAATCGATACCAATATTTTTTGTTCCGATTCCGAACACGATGTTCCATCCCTTCATGTTTCTCATTATCTGAGCAATAATTTCAGTCTATTTCAATTGTATCATTGAAACCTATTGTTTCCAATACGTTTTCAAAATAATTCACGCGGTTTATTATAGCATAGATCCGGCTCTAATTGAATTGCTGAAACTTGAAAATCGTTCTGAAAGGCCTATCTTTAAAATATTTTAAGAAAACTTAATTATTAATGACCGTCACCATTGCTGCCTGAAAACTTTTTTTGCCTTCAACTTCGCAAAATTCAACGCGCTGTCCTTCTTCCAAAGTTTTGAAACCTGAACCGACCAACGCTGAAAAATGTACGAAAACATCTTCGTTTCCTTCGTCCGGCGTAATGAATCCGTACCCTTTCTTCTTATCAAAAAAATGAACCGTTCCTTTAAGCATTAAAATCCTCTCTTTCGCTTATCCGATAATATTTTCTTCACGCATGCTGAGATATGAGCTGTTTCCGACAATGATATGATCCAATAGTTCAATTCCCAAAAGATGTCCGCATTCTTCCAGTCTCTTTGTCAAACTGAGATCATTTTCAGAAGGCGTCGTATCACCGCTCGGATGATTGTGCACGACGATTATGCGAGCAGTACTAAGTCTCAAAGCTTCTTTGAAAATTTCTCTTGGATGAACAGTTGCCGAATTCAGAGTTCCCTTGAAAATTTTCTTTTGCTCCAAAACCTGATTTTTGGTATCAAGAAAAAAACAGACCAGTGCTTCTTGCTTTTCATCACCTAAAACATCAATCATGTATTTTCCGACCACTGAACTTGAACAAAACTGTCCCAAAGGCAATTTAAACTGACATTTCATTCTTTTGGAAAATTCGCAGATAGCCTCCATCAAAAGCGATTGCTCGTCATTTCCAAGCAAAAGCTCCCAATTTTCAGGAACAAAATCTTTAATCTGAAATAAACCTGAAAAGTCCTTGAAAAATGCATTGCATGCTTCTGAAGCCTTTTTGCTCTGCATTTTTACGTTGAGCAAATAATATAACAGCTCCTTGTCTGACAAAGACTGCACGCCAAAACGCTTTATTCGTCCCGTTAAATACTTGCTTGAAACCTCATTGACCAAACTCATGATTATTTCCCCCTCTCAATACATAAATTCGTAAATCGAAGGGGAAATATTTTATTTATTTTCTTTTTCGATGTAATTCTTCACGCAAACGAGGTCATCAAGCACCGCAACGGTGTGCTCGCGCTCGAACTCGCCGGCGGGGATGACGTCCGGAACCATGATGACGGGAATGCCGGCATTGTTGGCGGCCAGGATGCCGTTATGGGAATCCTCGATGATCAGTGCCTCGTCCTTGGCCGGGCTGCCGGAAATCTCCCAGGCCGTGTTGAAGATGTCCGGAGCCGGCTTGGCCTCCACGACGTCATCGGCGGAAACAATGCGCTTGAAGTCGTCTCTCACGCCGACCTTGTCAAGGTAGTACAGGATGTCCTTCCTGTAGTTGCTTGAAGCCAGCGTGAACGGAATGCCGCTTTCCCTAAGATAGGCCGAAAGCTCCGTGAAGCCCGGACGAAGCTCAAGCTCGCCCGCCTCGACGACCGGATAGACCTTGTCCATGCTGAGCCTGACGAACCTTTCCACCAGGTCCCTGTCACCGTAGTCCTCCGTCATCTTCTCAATCATGTGCTCCGTTCCGGCACCGACGAACTGACGGTAATATTCCATCGTGAAGCCCTTGATTCCAAGTTCCTCAGCCGCAAGCTGATTCGACCTGAAGTAAACCTTCTCGGAATCAATCACAACTCCGTCCATGTCAAAAATCACCAATTTTACACTCATCTGAGTCCACCTCGTTCTAATATATACTTTCTCACGTCCGATATGAAATACAGCGATCCGGACGCCAAAATCAGATCGCTTTTTTGCATAAGCGCTGCTTCAAGCGCTTCTTTCCAATCATCGATTTCAATCGTCCGTGGATGATTTTCATGCAGTTTTTTCGGACTGGCCACTTGTCTTGGGCCGTCAAATCCAGTCAAAATTATACTTGCTTTTGGATTTTTAAGCAATACTTCAATCATCTCACCTGAATTTTTGTCAGCTAAAATCCCCAAAATAACCGTAATTTTCTTGCCTTTGAAATTTGTTTCAAGCGTTTTTTCAACTTCTTCCATAGCGGAAGGATTATGCGCGCCGTCCAAAACAATCAGCGGATCTTCCTGAATTTTTTCAAATCGCCCTGGCCACCTGGTCTTTTCCAAGGCTTCACCAGCCTTTCTCCGATCGATTTTGATTCCTTCGATTTCTGACAAAACATTGAATGCCGTTAATGCGCAGGCAGCATTGTCGACTTGAAAATTACCGAACAAGCCCGTCCTTTGAAGCGGCCATTTTTCCTCTTCAAATTCATATGCGAAGCTTTCTCCCCAAAAATGATCGCAGCCTTCTTCAAGCCTGGCCCGATAGTCAACTTCAGGCTGATAAATGCGACTGTCTTGTTCTTTTGCTTTGCTTAAGATGACTTCGAGCGCTTCTTTTGGAAGTTTTCCGATGATGACCGGGCGCTTTTTCTTAATGATCCCGGCCTTGTTTTCCGCCACCTTTGCGATCGTGTCTCCCAAAATATTTGCATGATCCATCGCAACCGTCGTAATGACTGAAACGATCGGGTCGATAATGTTGGTCGAATCATACGTTCCGCCGATTCCGACCTCAATGATTGCATAATCAACTTCCATTTTTACAAAATAATCAAGCATTATTGCCGTTAAAACTTCAAATTCTTTTGGACCGTCATTGTCAAACTCGTCATCAATCCTTTCGATGACAGGCTTGATGCGTTCGACCTCTTCAACCAGCTCATTATCAGGAATCATCTCACCGTTAATTGCGACTCGCTCGTTGAACCTGACGATAAAAGGAGAAGTGAACGTCCCGACGCGATATCCGTGAGACATCAGCAACTCTCGCAGATATGCGGTCACTGACCCTTTCCCGTTCGTTCCCGTAACGTGAATCAATTTCAGTTTCTTTTGAGGATTTCCCATCAGTTCAGCCATCCTTCTCATTTTGACCAGTGAAGGATCCTTCGTAAATTTTCTTCTGCCGTGAATAAACGAAACGGCTTCATCGTAGCTCATTTTTGTCATTGATTGCACCTCTTATTATGAACATTATCCGTCCGTGCCCATTTTTACCGTCAGCGATTGTCTTATAATCATCATCTGCATATTCAAATTATACCATGATAAGACAGGCAAAATAAAAAAGCCGGGTAAATCCCGACTTTTAACAACGCATCTTCGATTTAAACGCGAACTACATTTCCTTTTCAAGCTGCTCGATTCGAAGCTTGGTAGCTTCAAGCTTGCTCTTATAGCCGGCAAGTTTTTCTTTTTCGCTGTTTACGACTTCTGCTGGAGCGTTTGCAACGAAACGTTCGTTTGAGAGTTTCTTTTCACCGCGTTCGACTTCTTTTTCAAGTTTTGATGCTTCTTTTTCAAGTCTTGCATGTTCTTCATTCAAGTCGATCAGATCAGCCAACGGCAGATAGACTTCGGCGCCGGTGATGACGGATGTCATTGAAAGGGCAGGAGCCTCCACGTCAGCTGAAATCTCAAGCTTCTTCGGATGGCAGAAGCGGTTGATGTATTCAACGTTTGCATCGAAAACCGACTTTGTGTCTTCCGAAGTCGTCCTGATCAAAATGTCGATTGCGCTCGACATCGGCGCATTAACTGAAGCGCGGCTGTTTCTGACCGCTTTGATAAGTTCAATCAGGTTATCCATCTGCTTTTCTGCTTCCGGATTGTCGAATTCCGGATGTTCAACAGGATATGCGGCCGTAACAAGCGATTTCCCGTCATGCGGCATCGTCAACCAGATCTTTTCGGTTACGAACGGCATGATCGGGTGCATCAGACGCAGCGTTTGATCAAGCACGTAGCACAAGATGTTTTGAGTATTGTGCTTGAGCTTTTCATCAGAACCATTCAGATCTTCCTTGGCCATTTCGATGTACCAGTCACAAAAATCGTTCCAAATGAAATTGTAAAGAGCACGTCCGGCTTCGCCGAATTCAAAGCCGTCAAACAAACGCGCAACTTCTTTGACCGTCTTGTTCAATCGACTCAAAATCCACTTGTCGGAAAGCTGCCATTCGCTCTTTTCAGGAAGCTCTGCCTTCGTGTCGTCGTCAAGGTTCATGATTACGAAACGACTCGCATTCCAGATCTTGTTGATGAAATTCCATGCGGCATCCATCTTGGTGTATGAGAAACGAACGTCTTGCCCAGGAGTCGATCCGGTTGAAAGGAACCAGCGCAGCGCATCGGCACCGTATTTGTCGATAACGTCCATCGGATCGATTCCGTTGCCGAGAGACTTGCTCATCTTGCGTCCTTGTTCGTCACGAATCAAACCATGCAGCAAAACGTGCTTGAACGGCCTGCGTCCCGTAAATTCAAGACTTTGGAAAATCATGCGGGATACCCAGAAGAAGATGATGTCATAACCGGTAACCAAAGTATCCGTTGGGAAGTAGCGCTTAAAATCCTCTGATTCGGTATCCGGCCAACCCATTGTCGAAAACGGCCACAAAGCGCTTGAGAACCAAGTATCCAAAACGTCTGTATCCTGTTCCCAATTTTCGATGTCTTCCGGTGCTTCTTCACCAACGTAAGTCTCGCCCGTCTTCTTATTGTACCAGGCAGGAATTTGATGTCCCCACCAAAGCTGACGCGAAATAACCCAATCATGGACGTTTTCCATCCATTGCGTAAACGTCTTTTCAAAGCGTTCGGGAACAAATTTAACGGCATCATCAGTTTCCTGATTTTTCAAAGCGGCTTCCGCCAATGGTTTCATCTTGACGAACCATTGAGTTGAAAGACGTGCTTCAACCTGAACCCCGGTCCGTTCCGAATGACCGACGCTATGAACAATCGGTTCGATGTTGATCATATATCCTTGATCTTGAAGATCGGAAACGATTGCCTTGCGAGCTTCAAAGCGATCGAGTCCGCAATATTTGCCGGCATTTTCATTCATCGTCGCATCATCGTTCATCGTATTGATTCGTTCCAGATTATGACGATTGCCGACTTCAAAGTCATTAGGGTCGTGGGCCGGCGTAATCTTGACCATCCCCGTCCCGAATTCGGGATCAACGTACTGATCGGCAATAATCGGAATATGGCGCCCTTGAAGCGGAAGAACGACTTCCTTGCCGACAAGATCCTTATAGCGTTCATCGCTCGGATTAACGGCAACCGCAACGTCGCCCATCATCGTTTCCGGACGCGTCGTCGCAATCTCAATATAATGTTCCCCGTTGAAAGTATACTCCGGATCAACGAACGGATATTTCACGTGGTAGAAAGCACCTTTGTCATCTTGGTGAATGACTTCGATGTCTGAAAGAGCAGTTCTTGCCTTCGGATCCCAGTTGATGATATATTCACCGCGATAAATCAAGCCTTTTTTATAAAGGGAAACAAACACCTTGCGAACTGCCTTGGATAATCCTTCGTCCAAAGTAAAACGTTCGCGATCGTAGTCAAGCGAAAGACCAAGTTTTGCCCACTGCTGCTTGATAATGCTTGCATATTCGTCTTTCCATTCCCAGACTTTGTCAACAAATTTTTCTCGTCCCAGATCATAGCGTGAGATTCCTTGTTCTGCAAGACGAGCTTCAACTTTTGCCTGCGTTGCGATTCCGGCATGATCCATTCCCGGAAGCCAAAGCGTATCAAACCCTTGCATGCGTTTTTGCCTGATCAGCATGTCTTGCAGAGTCGTGTCCCAGGCATGGCCCAAGTGAAGCTTGCCGGTTACGTTCGGAGGCGGGATCACGATTGAATAAGGCTTGGCCTTTTTGTCGCCGCTCGGCTTGAACAATCCGTCGTTTACCCATTGTTCGTAACGTCCGGGTTCAACTTGACTCGGATCGTATTTTGTTGACATTTCAATATCTTTTGCCATTGAGTTTCTTCCTTTCCTTTGTCAAATGCAGTGCTCCTTACCAGTTCATTCAAACAAAAAACACTGCCGTCCTCTAATAGGACGACAGTGCCGTGGTACCACCTAAATTGGGCTTTAATGCCCCGCTTTAATTCATGTTAACGAACTGATATCCGGTCAGACCTACTGTTGGTTCAGTCCGACAGCTCACAAGCTACAATTCAGACGACGATTAAAACGTTCCACCAACCCGTTCCTCTCTTTAAATCATCATATCTGAACCCTCTTGTTCAAAGCTTATACGAGTATTTTAGCCTTGTTGGCACAGTGCGTCAAGCTAAAATTAAATTTAATCATGCAGAATTAAAGCAATTCTGAAAATGCCTGTTCGGAATCATTTAAGAAAGAATCGCCAATTTGAATATTCGTCACTTTAACGCCGTCCAAGGCACGCTGAATCAATCCATCGACATCTAAGCGGCTTTCGTAATAGCGCGCGCGATCAAGTTTCGGCTTCGTCTTCGGAGCAGGAGGAGCGAAAACGGTACAGCAATCCTCAAACGGCATGATTGACAAATCAAACGTATCAATCTTTTGAGCAATCTTGATGATTTCATTTTTATCCATTGAAACAACCGGCCGCAAAACAGGCATCGTCGTCACATCGTTGATGGCTGCCATGCTTTCAAGCGTCTGGGAAGCAACCTGTCCCAAAGCTTCACCGTTAAAAATTGCCAAACCACCGCGTTTTTTGGCTAATGCCTCCGTCAGCCTGAGCATGAACCGTCGCTGAATCGTCATCAGGTATCCGGACGGAACGTCATGTTTGACCGTTTCCTGAATTTCGGTAAACGGAACCTCGATAAACTGTATTCTTCCAACGTAAGGCGTCAGCTTGGCTGTCAGTTCCTTGGCTTTGTTCAAAGCCTGTTCGCTCGTATATGGCGGACTGAAGAAGTGAACCATTTCAATATCAACGCCGCGTTTCATTGCAAGATAGCCCGCAACCGGCGAATCAATGCCGCCTGAAAGCATCAGCATTGCGCGTCCGGCGGTGCCGACAGGCAGTCCGCCGGCCCCCTGGATCTTTTCATGAGACAAATAGATGCCGTCGCAGCGAACTTCGACTCGCAGCGTAATATCCGGATTTTTCATTTTAACCTTGAGTCCAGGGACGTTTTGAAGCACGTATCCGCCGATCATTTCGTTCAATTCGTTCGTATCATAGACAAAATGGTGATCGGAGCGTCTCGTATTTACTTTGAACGTCATTCCGTCAAAGAACTTTTCGTTGATCATTTCAACGGCTTTTTCCTTTACGGCTTCGACATCGCGTTCGACCCTGACCGATGGTGAAAAATTCTGAATTCCAAAAACCTGTTTTAAACGTTCGATGACTTTGTCGGAATCCTCACCATTCAAATAAATGTGCATTCGATCACGATGTGCCTTGACGACCAGTTCCGGAAAATCGTGCATTGCGGAACGCACGTTGAATCCCAAACGGTCGATAAAGTTTCGCCTGTTTTTGCCTTTTGTTGACAGTTCGCCGTAACGAACCATAATTTCAGTATATTGCATATTGTTTCCTTTCAATGATTTAAGAGTTGATCATCTGAAATTTTTCATATAATTCATCAAAAACCTTGTTGAATTCTTCCGCCTCTTCAAGCGTATTGTTTTCATCAAGACTGACTCGAACCGCAGAAGTTGCAATTCCGTCATCAATTCCGATCGAACTGAGCGTCGATGAAACCGTATGTTTCTTAGATGAACATGCGCTTGTCGTTGAAATGTAAATGTCATTGTCTTCAAAAGCATGGACAATCGTCTCGCCCCTGACGCCCTTGATTGCAAAACAAAGCACGTGTGGGGCAAAATTCTTGTCGCGTCCGGAGAAGATGACTGCTTTGTCGAATTTTTCCACGTGATCGTAGATTTTTTCTTTAATTTTTTGCTGACGCTTTGAATATTCGTCCTCATTTTCGACCACAAGTCTCAAAGCCTTTGCCATTGCCGCAATCGCAGGCAGATTTTCGGTTCCGCTTCGCAGATTTTTTTCCTGTCCACCGCCCGTCAATAGCGGAGCAATCATTCTGCCTTCTTTTTTATACATGAAGCCAATCCCGCGCGGTGCATGAAATTTGTGACCGGAAAACGACATCAGGTCAATCCGATCATTTTCAAGCATCTTGCCAAGACCCTTTCCGACCGCCTGAACGGCATCGACGTGAAAATGAATTTTAGGATAATCTTTCAAAACTTCAGCAATCTCATCAATCGGCTGAATAGACCCAACTTCATTGTTGACTGCCATGATCGAAACAAGAATCGTATCTTTCCTGATTGCTTTCCTCAAATCCTCGCAGCTGACTCGTCCTTCCTTGTCAACCGGAAGATAGGTCACTTCAAAACCCAGCTTTTCCAATTGTCTCATCGTATTGATGACTGCAGGGTGCTCAACGCTTGACGTGATTAAATGTTTCCCGTAAATATGCTTTTCAATGGCAGTTCCCTTGATTGCCCAGTTGTCGCTTTCAGTCCCGCCGCTGGTAAAGAAGATCTCATCTTGCTTTCTTCCGATCAAATCAGCAACCTGCTTTCTTGCCTGTTCAAGCAGATTAAAGGCATGTTCTCCCAGATTATGCAAAGATGAGGGATTGCCCCAAACTTTTTCACAAACCGTCTGATACGTTTGCAAAACTTGCGGATCTATTTTTGTCGTTGCACTATTGTCAAAGTACATTTTCTGCATACCCTCTCTTTTACATTGACATTCCTTTTAATTCTAACCAATCAACTATCAAAATACAAGCAAAAAAGGATGACGCAATTGTCACCCTTTATAAAGCAAAATTTCCGATTTTCATGCATCTAACTTTGATATTTGCTCTTTTTCTTATAGCTTGCTTCAATTCTGCGATATGAGTTTTCATCGACTTTTTCCAAAATATGCGCAATCGTGTCAAGCGATTTTATGTAATCGCACTTTTCAAACAGGCTGATTGCTTCTTTTTGTGCATTGGCCACTTCTTCTGACTCGCCTCGATATCGATTGGCATACTGGATGCACTCTTGGGCCAATGTTGACGCATCGATTATTTCCTGAGTCTTTTTCTCCAAAACGTCAAGATCGGATTGAGTATTGATCAAATCATGCTCAATCTGATCCATGTCGACTTGAATCTTGCCCAAATCGTTTGCCAAATCAACGATTTCAGTTGAAACTTTCAAGAAATACTGCTGATATTCATTGGAAAGACCAGGCAAGTTGAGGTTGTCGATTGATCGTTTCAAACGATGCATTTCAGCATCAAAATTCTGAATGGCCCGTTTTGCATCTTGTTCATCCTTGAAAAGCGATGCCACACTGTCGAAAATTTCTTTTTGTCGCTTTTCAATATTAGTCAGATTCTGCAAATTTTCAAGCATCCGCGAGTAATATTCGGAATAACAGATGCTCATTTCTTCATCACGGTTCTCATAGCCCCGATACCATTTTTCGATGCGTTTCAGCGTATCGTCCAAACTATGCGCGTTTTCGGGTTCATTGTGATTGAATACGTAATTCATCGAAAGTCGATCCAACTCTATCAGCAGTTCTCGTTCCTGTTTGCGAGCGTGTTCCATAAAGTCTTTGAAATAGGAGAGTCGCTTGTCAAAGCGAAGTTTGGCATTATATTCTTTTTCGATTGCATCATACAATTTTTCGATATTTTCATAAATTTTATTGTCGAGTAATTCGCAATCTTCAACTTCGATTTTTGCAAGTCCTTCATCAAGTCGTTTTATTTGGTCATCCGTTTCAGAAATGACCTTTTCAGAGTCAAACTCAAACTCATAGCGTTCTTCTTTCATCTTTCTGATGGCTTCTTTGATTTCTGTCATCTGTTCCGGATAAACGTTCTTGTAGTTCTTGTAGATTGGCGGAATTTTATCAAGAGCTGTTTCAAGCACGCGCGTTTTTTGACGAAGTTCTGAGAGAATTTCATCCGTTTTCTTCAAATCGCCCTTTTCAAGCACCTTCATATAGTCTTCAAAAAGATTCTCAAGATTTTGCATGCTTGATTCCAAGGCATCAATGCTTTGACCATACGAAAAATTTTTTGTCAGCAAAATCTTTCTGATCCTTTGATATTTGTCTTTAAGTTCCTTGACTGCTTCCTGATGACTTTCGGCCTGTTTTTTAATTCGTGAAACCTTTGCTGCCAGTTCACGGTACTGAGAAATTGCGTCCATGGTCTTTTTCCTGATTGTTTCAAGCCCCGTCTTAGACAAAAAAACATGATATCCCTCAATCTGTTCATCAATTTCATCCAATTCCTCGATAATCTCCGGCAAACGTCGATTCATCAGATAATGGTACGATTTATCCATGTTTTCAACTTCCGTCAGACTGTCGCCTGAAAGAGTCATCTGGCTAAGCTTGGCAAAATCCGCATCCAATGACGCTTTTTCAATGCTTTCAACTTGATTTCTTACCTCTTCTGCCCGCATCTTATATCGTCGTTTGAAAACCATTGCTGCAGCGTAAAGCACCACCGCCAAGGCAATGATCATCGTTAAAATTGCCATCATCATGTGAATTCCGCCCCTTACTTTCAAATCATCGAATTTGCATTTAAATACAATTGCTTATATTATAACATAGGATACATGAAAAATAACCGCTTGGAGGCCTCAATAATTATGACCGATAATCTGTTGTCGAAACAACTTGACGCGCTTTTGTTCAATGAGCATAACCCCGTTTCAAATCTGGCAAATGCGTCGGCGCTCCTGTACAGTAGCTTAAAAGACATCAATTGGGCCGGTTTTTACCTTTATGACGAACAAACCGATTCATTAGATCTTGGACCGTTTCAAGGGAAAGTTGCCTGTATGCACATTAAAAACGGCACCGGTGTCTGCGGCACTGCATTTTCACAAAGAAAAGCCCTGCGCGTCGCAAACGTCCACGAATTTCCGGGACACATCGCATGCGACTCTGCCTCAAATTCTGAGATCGTCATTCCTTTGGTCAAAGACAATCAAATGATCGGTGTGCTCGACATCGATTCACCTTCAAAAAATCGTTTCAGCAAAGAAGACGAAAAGGCACTTTCCGAATTTGTCGAAGTCTTGCTTAAAAACACAAAATGGTCTTGACACAAAAGATTCAATCTGATACGATGTCAGTTGTGTAAAATAATGCAGCAGCGAGCGGTAAGAACGTCAACATTTCATTGCCGTTTTGGTTCGTATGAGTAACCCTTCGGCTGCAAGGGTGAAAATCGCAAAATGAAATGCACGAATACTAAACTCGCACGGATTATTTTACTCCAAATTATTCAATTGGAGGAATTTTAAATGTCTCGTTATACAGGTCCTTCCTGGAAGGTTTCACGTCGTTTGGGCATCTCCCTTTCAGGCACAGGCAAAGAATTAGCACGTCGTCCTTACGCACCAGGTCAACACGGTCAAAACAACCGTCGCAAGCTTTCCGAATATGGTTTGCAATTGCGTGAAAAGCAAAAGCTTCGCATGACGTATGGTTTGTCAGAACGTCAATTTGCGAACCTTTTCGTTAAGGCTGGCAAGATTCGCGAAGGCAAGCACGGTGATAACTTCATGATTCTTTTGGAACGTCGCCTGGACAACGTTGTTTACCGTCTTGGATTAGCTACGACACGTCGTCAAGCTCGTCAATTGGTAAACCATGGCCACATCACGGTTGATGGCAAGCGCGTTGACATTCCGTCATACGAAGTAAAGCCTGGCCAAGTTATTTCCTTGCGTGAACGTTCAAAGAACCTTCAAGTCGTTAAGGATGCTTTGGAAGCCGTTGTCGGTCGTGCACCATTCGTTTCATTCGACGAAAACAAGATGGAAGGCTCATTGGTACGTCTTCCTGAACGTGAAGAACTCGATGCAAACATCGATGAAGCTCTTGTCGTTGAATACTACAACAAACTTTAATTTTCAAAGTGAATTTGTTGAAACGGTCCTCTTTATGGGGGCCGTTTTTTGTTGTCTGAATTATCTTCTTCATGTTACACTTTAGAGTGAAAACAAGAAAGAAGGTTGAACGATGTCTGATGAACTACAAAACCATATGAACAAGGGAATGTACGGAACTCCCCAGATTAATCCTGACGAACGACGCAAATACCTTGGAACTTTTCGCGAAAGAGTCGATGTCGTCATCACGTTCGAAGAACTAAACAACCCGGAAAGTTTGCTTGATTTGTCACAAGAAATGTCGATTCATCCGGACTTCCGTCTGATTATCAACGGTCAGGTCGATGCAGCTTCCCTTTCCAAACTGGTCAAGCTTGCAAATGATCACGGCATTGATTTCACTGCAACGTCCGATCACAGTCTCCCGAATGATTCAACCGATTTCGCGGTTGTTTTTTGCGACAAGACTCAAGCCATTCACAAAGAAAAAATTGATATTTTGCTGGGCACACAGATGGTGGCTAAGGGCTTAGACTTTCCCAACGTCACCTTAGTGGGTGTTTTGGCGGCAGACCAAAGCCTGTTTGTGGACGATTTCCGCGCCGGAGAGCGCACCTTCGACCTGATTACCCAGGTTTGCGGCAGGGCCGGCAGAGGCGAAAAGCAAGGCCGCGCGCTGATTCAGACCTACATGCCGGAGAACAGCGTGATTTGCCAGGCCCAAGAGCAGGATTATCTTTCGTTTTATGAAAATGAAATTGAGCTTCGCCGCCAGCTGAACTATCCGCCCTTTTGCGACATCATTTCCGTTTTGCTCACTTCTCCTGTTTTAAACGGACTCTTGAGCTACGCAAAAAAACTGGCGCGTTCCATTCACATTGTGATGCAAAAGGACTATGACGGAGCGTTTGAATTGTTAGGTCCCAGCGAAACGTCTGTAACTAAGATTAACGGGCGTTTTCGTCAGCGGATTTGGATTAAATGCAAAATGAACCGGAAGGCGGAGGATATTTTTGCACGCCTGAGAAGTTATCATATCAATGAAAAAAATCCACATATTAATATGGTGATTGAAAACAACCCATTCGGCGCAATTTAGGAGGAAAGCAAATGGCTATCAGAAAAGTACTTACAATTCCCGATGACAACGATTTTTTAAGAAAGAAGTCCCGCGATGTCACAATGATTGATGATAGGATTCTTACACTTTTAGACGATATGAAAGAAACGCTTTATGCGGAAAACGGCGTAGGTTTAGCCGCGCCCCAGGTAGGGATTTTGCGTCGCGTGGTGGTTATTGACGTTGGCGAGGGGCTTATCGAACTGATTAATCCTGTAATTGTTTATAAAAAGGGCGAACAGATTAACGCGGAAGGGTGCCTTTCCATTCCCGGCAGATCTGGTACGGTGTCCCGCCCGGAAAAGGTGCGCGTGCGTGCCATAGACAGAAATAACAAGGAATTTACCATTGAGGGCGAGGGGTTATTGGCAATTGCCCTGTGCCACGAAATTGACCACTTGAACGGCACCCT
>ERZ825324.1578-NODE-1578-length-27038-cov-26.860431_pt1 | contig 27038 bp, 15 predicted proteins | sample MGYA00519859_ERZ825324 | MGnify/ENA primary metagenome ERZ825324 (study PRJEB31778, sample SAMEA3449198) | human gut metagenome | biome: human gut; feature: human-associated habitat; material: faeces | place: United Kingdom | collected 2010/2012 ... | reverse complement strand
TCATTGATTCTTTCAGCAAGGATTCCGATTAAAACATCATGGTTGATGTTGTCAAAGAAACCCTTGATGTCTCCCTCGATGAACCAACGTGCTCCCGTACCTCCCTTTTGTAAGGAAGCCATAGCCGTATGACAGCCACGGTGTGGTCTGAATCCATGCGAGCAGTCTTCAAAATGACCTTCGTAGATGGATTCAAGAATCATCCTTACAACTTCCTGTACAAGTTTGTCCTTAAAGGCTGGTATGCCTAAAGGACGTTGCTTGCCATTCTTTTTGGGAATGTAAATTCTCCGTGCAGGGCACGGACGGTAACTTTCGTCTTTCAACTGTCCAATGATAGAGTGAATGTGCTTTATGCTCATTCCGTCTATGGTCTGCCCGTCTGTGCCTTTCGTATAGTTGCCCGCATTCTGCGACAACTTTTGATAGGCAAGTGCGTACAGATTTTCATTGAACAGCAGTCGGTAAAGCCGTTCAAACTTGTAATTAGGGTCTTGGCTGTGCCCAGCCAGACTGTTTAATACATTTGCTGAATCTCTCATAATGTCTCACACATCATTCGTTAAACATATTAAATAATAACTCACTGTCTCCCTTCGCCATGTACAAGGCTTTCCCTTGCTCGGACTACTACGGAGACTCTGTTGTCATATAGGATATTCAGGGGGCAAACCCCATAGCCTTTCGGCATTCCTACTTAGACAATCCCCATTTAGACATATAGTAACATAGCTCAATAGATTGTCGGATGCGATTTTCGTCCTTTTCCGCTTATTGCGGCTGTTCTGCAATCGGTTTTCGGCTCTCGTACTTGAGGTAGGAAAGTAGAAGTATTGCAGCCCGACGTTTGTAACTATCTTCCGTCGGGGTTTACCAACTAACAACTCGGACTGTCGTTCAAACAGTATAGTCTTCATCCTCATATCTATCATTTCATTTAGACATTCAGTAGCAGCATGATAGTTAGCTGACTTATGCCGTTTCCAACATGCGACACTCCCCACCGCCTTTCGGCTAAGTGGATAAGTTGGCTAATGACCGGCGTTGAAAACCCTTGCCGGGTAGGTTGCTAAGCCTACATTTACTATATGCCCTTATGGGCGCAGTACCTGATGGTCGATTATCCCGCCGCCGTTCATCTTCAGCATCCAGACGGCGTTCTTCTGGCTGTCGTACAGGGACGGTATGCCCAGCCCTTTCAGGTCAAGGAACGGGAAACTCTGTAGGGAGCCGTCGTAATCGGGACGTACATAACAGTTGAACTTGCGGTTGTACATGTCCGCAAGGTTCTGTTTGAACTCGGGCAGCTGCTCGTTCAGCCAGCCGGTGAAGGCGGAGCGTATCTCGTTGATTTTGGTGTCGGCAAGCTGGATGGCCTCCGCGTCACGTACCTTTATGTCATTGCCCTCCTTGTCCTGAACGGTCTTGGTTATGTCGGGGACGGTGTTGTGCAGCGCATGTTTCAGCAGGTCATCGCCGTAATAGCCTCTCTTTTCCCCTTTCACGTAATATCTGTCGGTGATGTTCGCGTTGCTGCTCTCGAAGCTCACGCTGAACTCGTCGATGGATTCCGTATAATGGATACGGGCCTTTGTCTCGAAGAGGTATCCGGCGAACTCTTCATATACGGACATGGGTATCCACCGTTCTCCCAGGTTGAAGTCAAGCTGTTCAAAACTTATAGGCTCCGGTATGGCTTTCCGCAGGGCCTCCAATGATTTTTTGCCTGCATCATCATCGGGATGGTCTTTCAGGTAGTTCTCTATCCATTCGGCTTTGGCTATTACATTGCCCGCAATGAAGCGGTCCTTGATTTCATGGCTCTTCATCATAGGATTGTAGAAGATGCGCTCTTCCAGCTGTTCGAGCAATTCCTGTCTGCCGATGTCGCAGAGATTCTCCATATATTCCAGATTGACCTCGCCGAACTTGTTCAGGGATGCCGCAAGGGCTTCCTGCGGAGTGTCCACATGCGTCACCTCGTTGGCGTTGAACGATACGGGCACGGTGAATATGTCCGCCTTCTGTATCTTCCCGTCGACGGAACGTTCCAATGAGAGCATTTCCCGTCCTCCTGCATCCATCAGCAGGAACTTGGCGTTGTCCTTTCCGTTCAGTTCCCTGAACATGCGGTGGAAACGGTCATACTGCCGGTTCAGTTCCTCCCTTAGTTCCGGCTGTTCGGTTTCCGTTTCGGCTTCCGCATTGTAGAGATTGTGGTAGGCTTCCCGAAGGGGGATGTAGTAGGCGGCCCGGTATTGCTGGGTGACAGTCAGCCTGAGCGGATGGAACTGTACTTCGGGAGTGCCCACTCCCTGCAAATACCCGTATTGCTCACCGGCTTTCACGAGAGAGCCGTTCTTGTATTCGGGACGTATCTCTCCGGTAAACGGACGTGGTTCCATTTCCTTCTTCCGCTCTTCCTCGATTTTTTGTCTGCGCTCCTGCCATCTGGCTTCCGCTGCCGCCCGTTCCCCGGTCATGTCTTCCTGCGTGGCGGCTTCATCGTACATGTTCTCTTGGGAGAAGAGATTGAACATTTCCGGTTCATCCCCTTTCTTTTTGCGGGATGCCGACGGTGCCCGGCCTGGCGAAGGCCGGCTTTCTACCACCTGCACCTCCGCTTGCTCTTCATCCGCATAGGCGGCAAACAGGTTGAGCATGGGTTCATAGAGCTGTGCGGGTCTTTCTTCCTGTACCTTCTGCCGTTCTGTCTCTCCTGCTGTTTCCAATAGTGTCTCAAACTCCGTTTTGAGGATGGTGGAATTGTTTGAGCGGGATAGATTGTCATCATAAAGTTTCCGGTCAAGATGGTCCTCCACATCTTGCGCCAATAACTGCCTGAGATGTTCGGAAATGGCACCGACACCTTCTTCATGAATAAAATTCATGGCCGGTTGTCCGTACATATTCTTGCCCATGGATACGGAAGTATGGACGATATGGTCCAGACCGGCATAGCTGTTGTTGATATGGATACCGCTGGATATGATGCGGGTCTCGATAAAGTTCCGCTCCTTTTCGGTCAGTTCCGATTTTCGGGTGTTCTTCTGCAACACAATCAGGTCGCTGCCCACTTCCGTACCCGCATCGGTAAACAGATTGTCCGGCAGACGGATGGCGGAAACCAGGTTGGCATGGTTTACCAGCCACTCCCTGACGGGGCAGTTCTGTGGCGAGTCCATGACACCCGAGGTCGTGATGTAGGCCAGTATCCCGCCTTCACGCAGCGTATCCATGCCTTTGAGAAAGAAATAGTTGTGTACGGCGGCAAGTGAGAATTTACGCACGGCGTCTTCACTCCGGTCAAAATCCCGGTCATAAACTCTGGTATTTCCAAACGGGATATTGGATGAGACCACGTCGAAGTAGTTGTTATAATAGGGCTGTATGGACTGGAAACCGTCTATGGTCACCCTGCTTTCCGGATAGAGGGATGAGAGTATCCTTCCCGTCAGCCTGTCCTTCTCGAAGCAATGGATTTCGGGAACATCCTTCAGAGTGCTGATGAACATGCCCGTTCCGGCGGAAGGGTCAAGAAAACGTTCCGGACGGATTTCCGGTACCAGCAGTGCTTCCTGCATGGCCGTTACCACCGGCTCGGGTGTGTAAAAGGCTGTGAGGACGGAACTTTTAAGGCTTTGGACGTATGCCTTGTACTCTTTTTCGTCTTTGGAATACTCACGCAGAAGTTCATGCAGCAGCCGGACCTGGGGAAACAGCTCCCTGTCTGTCCTTCATTTTTCTATGTCCGTGTCTTTCTCCGCCGGATTCAGGATGCACTTCAGCCCTCCGAAACCCGAATAACCGTTCAAGACCTTGCGCCCCTCTTCCGTGATGCAGAACTCCGGACGCATGAATACCAGCTCAAGTGCGGCTATGTTGTCCGCCAGATGTTGTCGTCTGTTATATGCCATATCGTTCTATATAGGATTGTATGAAACCTGTAAGTTCAACGGTAAGTGTATGATAGGACGGGGATGATTCAAACCTGTCGTCTATGGGGTATTTGCCGAATACCGCCTCTGCGGGCGGCAATACCTTCAGGCAGAAATCCCTCCGTTCTTCAGGCAGTATTTCGGGAAACCACTCCGATACGGCCTCGAAAACCGTATCGAACCGGGAAAAGCGCAAGTCCTGATAGAGAACCGTGTCAGCCAGTTCCAAAGCCTGCGCAACGGATAAGCCCTCACGTATGGCATGTTCGTAAGCCTCTGCGGCACTGTCCGCACGCTCCCGGATGAATGCCTTGTTTCCGGCTATGTGCGGGTGACTTTCTTTCAAATAAAAAAGGAGAGCCGTCTCAAAATAGGACAATTCTCCGTTGTTATCATGTTGTGTAATCATCATCTGTTGTCATTGGAATTTAAATGGGGAAATAATTTGCGACATACCCGGTAACCTGAGAGGAAACCGGGTATATGGATTCGGTAAACGTTCCGCCCGCTGCCGGATTACGAGAACGAGAGGCTGCTCTTTCTGGCCTGCGGTTTGGGAGATACGACATGACGGACCGTCTGTCTTGTCTCCTTTTTCCTGTCGTTTTTCTGGTTTTCAACCACAGGTTTGTATTCACGGGCATTGCGCCCTATGAGCAGGTTGTTGCTCTTGTTGCTGAAACGTACATCATCCGAGAACAGCTGTCTGGTCTTGGGATTGCGCATGTTTTCGATGAATACCATGCCGTGATTCTCCAGTATCTTTTTCTGTTCGGGGGTGATCTTGGCTCCTAAAATCGTATCGTTGACTTTCAGCTGCTTGTCGGACTGTCTGAATGCGATGTCCCTTATGGTCGGGTCAACATAGGCCACACCGGAAAGCATGGTGTCGTTCTTGCGCTGTATGTCATTGATGGGGACTTCGCCACCCGAAGCAAGTATCTGTTTCTGCTTGTCGTCCAGTCTCTTCCCATAAATGTAGTCCGGAATTTTGATGGCGTCCACGGGCATGGTGATGATACGGTTGGTGGACTCGTGGAAACTGACATAGCATTTGCAGACATTTCCGGTAAGCGTGTCCTTTATCTCCTTGATCCCTCCCAGCGTACCCGTTTCCGCCAGTTTATTCTTCTCTTCATCCGTGAACACGCCTTTATAGACGGGCAAGTCATATTGGGGTTTGTCCATACGGGTGAGTGTCTTGAGTTCCACCTTGCCGTCCGCACCCTTCACGCACATGAAGCAGGCCTCGCCCAAATCTTTCCTCTCCCCGTTTATCTCCTTGCTGATGGGCAAGGCGGTGGAAGTGATCCTGCCTTTGAGGAGTTCTCCCATGCAATGGTTGCTGAACAGTGTCTCCTTGTCAAGACCGAGGGCGTTCAGGTCTTTCCACGGCAGCTGGTGTTCATCAAACTTATACCGCCGGGCCAGTTTGGCGATACGTCCCTCGTCGTTGAGTTCGCAGTTCTCCACCATCTTCTTGCCTTCCGGTCCGGGGTCTTCCCCTTTCCGGATCTGGATGACCGCGTTCAGCACCTTGTCCAACATGACGAGAGGAACAAGGAAAAAACTGAAACTTGTGGGATTTTGATACTGGTTCTTGAAATTCGTGAAGAACAGTTCCAGAGGTGTGGTACGGTCCAGTTTGAGGAAACTGCTGTTGTTCTTTTTGTCCGGCGGTACGACTTCGATGCTGCCGTCCTGCTCGTTCATCTTGGAGATGACTGCGGTCTTGTTTGTTCTCTTGTCAAGGACTGCCATTACATGTTCGTCCTGACTCTGCTCTTGTTGCTCTTGTTTTTTCTTAGCCATAAAATCAATAGTTTAAGTGATACAATAATTAATCAATACCGGGTAAACTTTGGCCCGTCGGTGCGAATGTAGGATATTAGTTAATAGCATATTGCTATTTTGAGGATATGAAAAATGATTGGCGGTGGTTGGCGTATATTGGCGTTTTACCTCTTATTATCTTTTTTCTTTTAGACTTCTCTTTTTTGAAAATCGTATTCATTCATGTCTTATTCCACATTTATTCTTTTGCGTTTCCATGTATTTTATATACTTTTGCTCAAAATCCATGCTTATGCCCGAATTTGTACAGCTTGACGTTAAAGTTTTTGATAAATTTATCGAAAAGTTTTCAGAACGATATATTAATCAACGTTCTGAAACAACAAACGTAAATATAGATTCGTTAGATAGTTCTCAATTAAGTGATTGTGGCTTTAATGTAGAAAAACTAAAGCAAGTAATAAAAGAGAATGCAGTAGCTGTAGATTTGAAACGCGAACAAGGGTTGGCTCCTACTATTTTGAATGATATATATAGAAGTGATTTAGGTGAATTATTGATGACTTACTATTTTGAGGAAAAAATTGGTGAAGATAAACGCTTTATTATTCCTTTAAAAAACATATCATCAAGAGAACTCGCGCAATTACCTGGACGTAGTTTAGATGCTATTGGTTATCGCATTGATAATGGATTATTCAATATACTTTTGGGAGAAGCAAAAGTATCAGAACAAAGAAAAACTCCACCGGATGTTGTACATATGACAGAGGACTCTATTTATAAGTCTCAAAAAAAACATCACGATGACTTACCAATGGTAATACAAAAATTATCAGATTATTGCCGTAAATTAGGTGCTGAAGATTTTATGACTTTTGCTTGTGCTGTACTTTGCATGAAAACAGGACAAACAGATAAATATACTTTAACTTTTGGTTGCACGTTAATACGGGATTTTACTTGCTGTGGTGAAAAAGATTATGGTAAGATGCAAACTAATGTCTCCGATTTTAATCCAAATGACGTTCATTTTGTTGTTTTATCATTCACACAAAAAACGATAAGTGAAACTGTTGATTTATTTTATAAGGAAGTACAAAAGACTATTAAACAATGAACCGTCAGATTTTAGATAGCTTAATACAAGATGAATCAATACGCTCTTTATTGGAAAAGAGTGCAGATGCGTATTGGCTTTCTGAAATATATGATTATAATCTTGGCATATCAAATAACGAACAAGAAATTCTTGTTCGCTTAGCTGTTCTTTATTCAACTCTATCTTTATCTGAGGAGAGTAAAAATACCAAGAATTTGGAATATGCTTATAAGTTACTGCTTGCCATAAAAATAGAAGATTCGAATTATCTTTCATTATTTGAAAAAATAGCAGGCATAGATGAAGTCGATAACACACTATTATATTATTTTCTATTGTCCAGTATTGCATTAAAAGATGATAACACGATATCTGCGCGTATAAATCTTAAACAATTTTATTCGGATAATATTATTATTACAGAAGATTGGAAAGGTCGAGTCCTTTCCAAAATTCTATATGCACTTATTCTTCTTATAAGAAAAGATAATGGTTTTGTAGATGTTAAGCAAGCATTGCAAACTATTACGGAATTACAATCAGAGCAAGAAAAATTCGAGGAAAATTATCTTCAAAATTTTCAATATAAAGAAGAGGTAAAGGAAGCCTTGTCTCTTTTAGCATTGTACCATACCTCAAAAGCAGTTGTGGAAACGGCACACTATCTGATAGACGGCTATTCATATCCTAAACGTATTGAGAATGTCATTCGAGTCCATATAGATATGGCAGATAAACTTTTGGGGAATACACAAAATCGTTTGAAAGATATTATTAAAATCATCTCTAACGATTTGAAGTCCATTTGTCAAAATTCAATTTGGTCTCATACGGCATTCCAAGATAAGATTAGATTATTATGTGAGAAAAAAAGCCAAAGTGGAATTCTTGAACTGCTTCCTTCTCAACGTAATGCTCTTGCTCAAAAAATGTTAGATGTATATGCCAATGCTACAATACTTCAAATGCCTACAAGTGCCGGTAAAACATTATTGGCAGAATTTAATATTATCGTAACAAAGTCTTTGCGATCAGACGCGAAAATTATATACGTAGTACCTTCTCGTGCATTAGTCAATCAAGTCTATTATGATTTAAAATCAGATTTATCAGATTTAGGAATTTGTGTCGAAAAGACATCTTCTGCCATAGAAATAGACCCTACAGAAAATGAGTTTCTAACTTGTGACAAGATAGATATTTTAGTATCTACTCCAGAAAAGCTTGATTTACTAATCAGGAGAAAACATCCTTCTGTTAATGATATTTCTTTATTTATCATAGATGAGGCACATACTATTGGGAATGGTCAACGTGGTGCAAGATTAGAGTTGCTAATGGCTATCCTAAAACGAGAAAGGCCTAATGCCAAATTTATGTTGCTTTCTCCTTTTCTGCATGGTAAAAAAGATGTCATGGCTGAATGGTTGGGGGGTGGCAATACTATTCAAATAGACTGGAAGCCGGCAGAAAAGTTGCTTATTGGTTTAAAAAATCATAAGACTAAACATATTGATGAAATAAAATATGAATTATTGGCATCAGCTTATGATACATCTTTTAAAAGTGAAACAAAAGGGGCTTTCAATAATCCGTATAAATTGCAAAGTAGTTCGGAAAAGGACCGTATTCTTGAATTTGCCAGTAAGCATTTTGCGGAAACAGGAAAAACGCAGCTAATTCTTTGTTATGGTAGAGGTACAGCCAATAAGAGAGCGGGATTCATCTATAATCTGATGAATTCATTTGCAGAGACGGAGGAAATAGCATTAGTTAGAAAATACATTGACGATGAGATAGGGAAAGAAACGACCTTAACAAAATATTTATCAAAAGGAATAGCTATTCATCATGCTGGATTGTCAGACGAGGCCAAACTTTTGATTGAATATTTGATTCGTGAAAAGCAAATAAAATATGTCTGTGCCACTACTACCATAGCGGAAGGAGTAAACTTTCCTGTGTCTTCTGTTTTCTTTGATGATTATAGAAAAGGGGATACTGTTCTCTCTTCCAATGATTTTTGGAATATAGCAGGAAGAGCTGGTAGAACTTTAGTTGATAATTTCGGGAAAATAATAATGCCCTTTCATACCTCTAAAAGTGAGGATGTTTTTAAAGGTATTATTCAAAGGAGTTCTGATGAACTGGCAAGTGTATTAGCCGAACTTTTTATTAATGAAAATAGTGTACGTTCTTATTTGTCGAAAGAAAATGGCATTTATGATTTGGTCAGAGAGTATTCATCATTTTCTCCGTTGTTTCAATATTTTGTGCATTTACTTACTACTGGACAAAATACGTATGCAATGGAAGTTGAGGATTTGTTTAAGGATTCATTGCAATATTACCTACTTGAGACTGAAGAACAAAAAGAAAGATTTGTCCAACTATGCAAAAGTATATATCAATCTATTGAATTAAAATACAGTGGAACTTTAGGTGCATTACAGTTTGCAGATAAAACAGGTTTCTCAGTTCCGTCTGTTTTGAAAATAATGCGAGAGAAATCACAAAATGATATTATTGCTAATTTAGCAGGATGGCAACCGAATGTCATGTTTAATAAACGAGACAATTCTAATCTTACAGAAAAAATTAAAGTGATAGCTACACTGAAAGAAACAAATTTAGGAACAGATTCTAAAGAGGCTCCTTTCAGTCCAGAGCTAATAGCTAAAATGGTAACAGCTTGGGTTAAAGGAGATAAACTTAATTCTATTTCTTTAATTCATCCCAGTTATAAGACTTTGAAAGATGATGAACGTATGACTGAGTTTATGAAAAAGATGAATGACATACGTTTCAAGACTTCATGGGGATTGAGCGCTTTAGAAGGCATAGTAAAAGGCAATCAAGATGAAATTCAGGATTCCTACATTCCTTCATTAGTTTACTATGGAGTAGATAGTGAAAAACCATTAGCATTAAGAATGCTGGGAATTCCACGGTCTTTATCATTTAGTTTAGCAAATATTATAGATGGAGACTTAAAAAATTTCTCCTATTCCTCTCTAAGAAAAAAAATCAAAGGATTATCGGCATCTGATTGGGATAATTTTAAACCGAAAAAATCAAACTTGACAGGAGATGAATGGAGAAGAATTGTTGAAATTCTTATGAAATAATGGGGGTGTGTCAAAACTAAGGCACATCTCCTTTTTTATCTTAAAATAGTCGTTCCTCTTTTTTTGTCTATGCGACTATTTTTTCAGTAATTAGGTAATAAGGCTTAATATTCCTCATATGTTGAGTCACACGTGGTCTGATAAAGATAAATATAGTGTGTGCACTCCTTCTCTTTCCTGCTTTTAGTAGTTTTGTACACATCTTTTTGATATTAAAAGCTATAGCAAAGAAGGCAAAGTCCATTGTAACCTTATCTTCTCCCGCATGCCGGAACCTTCTGTATGCCATGTTGTGTTTCATTTGTCCAAAAACAGCTTCCGGTTCTATACATCGCCTTCCCCTATGCCTGATGCCTTCTTCCGAGAGTAACCTTTCCCGTGCCTGCCGCTTGTATTGGTTTAACCGGTGGTTGACTTCTATAATACGGTACCCCCGGGCTTTAAAGCAACTGCCACGCAAAGGACACCCTTCACATCTTTGTGCTTTATACCGGGCACTTTCGGTGATGTATCCGCTAGCTGTTTTGTCATGTCTGGTTCCTATACGGTTCATGTGCTGCCCCATAGGACAAACGTAATAATCCTCTTCCGCATTGTAATGGAGACTCTCCGCATGGAATGGATTGGGGGTATAACGGGGACGCTGCTCTTTATGGAAGTAGTTATACTTGACAAAGGCTTCTATCCCATTATCTTGCATGAACCGGTAATTTTCTTCCGAGCCGTAACCGGAGTCTGCCACACCGACAGTTGGTAAGCGGTTATAGCGTTGCTCAAAGGAGTGGAAGAAAGGTATGAGGGTCAGTGTATCGGTTGGGTTGGGAAACAGTCGGAAGTCTATGAGGAATTGGTTCTCGGTACCTATTTGCAGATTATATCCGGGCTTTGTCTGTCCGTTTCTCATGGCGTCTTCTTTCATGCGCATAAAGGTGGCATCAGAATCGGTCTTGGAATAGGAGTTGCGTTCTCCAAGAGTATCAAGATGGTTGTCGTATTCCATCAACTTGTCACGGTACTCCTCAAGTTCCCGGACCTGTTTCTTCTTTTCCCGGATGACTTTCTTTTGTTCCTTGTCCTTTGTTACAGGCTGGTGTTCCAGCACCTCTTTAAGTTCATTCACTATATCTGAGAGCATGGCGGGAGTGAACTCTACGGGGGTGTCTTTGGCGGAGTTCTCTTGGGCTATGGCTTCATCCACCTGCTCCAGGAGAATGCGGATCTTATCCATCAGCTTTGTACGGTTCTTTTCGACTGTCTTGCGCCAGACAAAAGTATATTTGTTGGCTCTGGACTCAATCTTGGTACCGTCGATATACTCTACGTCAAGGCTGATGAAACCTTTGTCGGCAAGGACAAGAACCAACTGCGTAAATACATTATTTATCTCTTCTTTTACACGATTACGAAAACGGTTGATGGTAATAAAATCCGGATGTTCATTACCGGAAAGCCAGATATAATGAATGTCACGTAGGAGAAGCTTCTCTATTTTGCGGCACGAATAGATATTGTTCATGTAGGCGTAGATAATCACCTTAAGCATCATTTTAGGATGATAAGGACAACGACCGATTGCTTTATAAAGCTTCTTGAAATTGTCTAGATTGAGATTATCAACAACAGTATTAACTATGCGAACCGGATCGTTCGCTGATATGTTTTCATCAATTCTTCCGGGAAAAAGAACTGTTTGGTTGGGAATGTAAGGACGAAAATGTAACTTTGCCATAACGAAAAACTTTATGCCTAAAGATACAAAAACTTTGGGTAATAACAAAGCCCGGGCTTGCGAAAGTCTGGGCTTTGCGCATAAAAAAGGTTGTGCCAACATTTTGACACAACCTCTTTATCTATCTATACCTTTCGGTAGTTATCTATACCTACTTAACTTTGTATCATTTAATTCGTAGAAGTATAGTCCTACGAATTAAATGATACAAAGTCGCTATTTTATTCGAAAGAATGATAACCTATACTTCCCAAAGAGAGTATAGCGTACAAAATTAAACAGGACCTAAGAAGCTTTCGGTACAAGTGAAATAGCAAAACCTCCACCAGATGCAGTGCTAATTTTCAACGTTGTTTTATTAGTGACAGTCTTTGTCTCAATCACATAATCTGTGGGATTATTACGATAATGAGCCTTCTTACCATCACGATAAATCGTAGCAATATACTTTTGCCCTGTAGGAAGAAATGAAAAATCAATTGTCGCAATACGAGGAACTTCACCGTTAGTACCACCTACAAACCAATTGTCAGTATTCTTTGCACATCGAGCTACAGTTATATATTCCATTGGTTCAGCTTCAAGGTAATAACTTTTATCCCAATCAAGGGCCACATCTTTAATAAACTGAAAAGCGTCGAGATATTTCTCATAAGTTTCCGGAAGATCGGCAGCCATCTGAAGCGGACTTGACATTGTGACATATAACGAGAGCTGGTGGGCAAGTGTAGTATTCACCCACGATTTTTTATCAGAATTATATTTTGTTATATCATTCTCAAACAACCCCGGAGTATAATCCATCGGACCACCAATAAGACGGGTAAATGGTAGTATCGTTGTATGGCTCGGCTTACTTCCTCCAAAAGCCTGATACTCAGATCCACGTGCAGACTCATTACTAATAAGGTTGGGCCATGTTCGGCAAAGACCAGTAGGACGTACTGCCTCATGAGCATTTACCATAATCTTGTAATCAGCAGCCTTTTCAACAGCATACTGATAATGATTAACCATTCGCTGAGTATAATGATGTTCACCTTTGGGTATTATATCACCAACATAACCACTTTTAACAGCCTTATATCCATTATCCACCATAAACTGATATGCTTGATCCATACGACGTTCATAATTGCGTACAGCACCAGATGTTTCGTGATGCATAATCATCTTTATGCCTCTGGACTTGGCATAATCCCGTATTTCAGGCAAATTAAAATCAGGATAGGGGGTAACAAAATCAAATACATCTTCCTTAAAATTACCAAACCAATCTTCCCAACCGATATTCCATCCCTCAACTAGCACGGCGTCAAAACCATGTTCCGCTGCAAAATCTATATATCGTTTCACTTTCTTTGTAGTAGCCCCATGACGTCCATGAGGCTTAGCATGGGTATAATCTGTTTTTCCAAGATGAATATTAGGAAAATCCCATGTATAGCTCCAATCGCTTTTCCCAGTAATCATCTCCCACCAAACACCAATATACTTGGTAGGAAATATCCATGAAGTGTCCTTGAGTTTACATGGTTCATTAAGATTGAGCGTGATACGGGAGGCGAGAATGTCACGGGCATCATCGGAGACAATGATGGTGCGCCAAGGTGTATAGCAGGCACTTTGCATATATGCCATCTCCCCATTGACATCGGGCGTAAGCCATGACTTAAATACATAATTTTTATCATCAAGATTGAGGTGCATAGCCGGATAATTAACTAAAGCAGCTTCATGAAGATTAATATATAAACCATCATCGGTCTTTAACATCAATGAAGTTTGTACTCCAGTAGGCGAAAAAGACGTCTGTGACAGGTTGTCAGAAATCGATTTTTCCATTAATCCACGTATTTCCGAAAGCCGACTACGTGTGTAATCATATTCCTGTGTATCATAATCTCCTGGAATCCAATAGGCCGTCATATCACCCGACATAGCAAACTCCGTGCACTCGTCTGTGATAACAAAATAACTTAATTCGCGCTGCTGTGGGAACTCATATCGAAAACCGAGTCCATCATTAAAAAGTCTAAAACGTATAGACATTAGACGATTGGTATCCGCTTGCCTGAGATCTACTAGCACTTCATTGTAATGATTACGTATGACCGATTCTTCTCCCCATACAGGTTGCCACGTTTCATTCAACGAATCATTTGTTACAGCAGTCATTTTAAACTTTTCAAATAATTGGTCTGAGTTTTTTAGCATAAATCCAAGTCCACTTGGCTTTATAACAGTTTTCCCCTTATAATACAACGCATAAGTCGGACGCCCTTCTGAAGATAAAGAAAAATTCATTTTCAGATTGCCGTCAGGCGATGAAAATAGCTGTTCGGCAAAAGCTGAGGTTGTACATGCCAAGCAAAATGCCAAACTTAAAGATTTAAATAGTTGAGTTATCATAAATGTCAAAATAATACAAAGATTATATTTTAAATAATTTTGCAACAGCACCACCGCCACGAGCAACAGGAATTGAAAGCGTCGTATTAGCAGTTACTTCACGAGTTTCAATCTCTACCGGATAAGGATTCCTTTCCCAATCAGCATCACATCCATCGCGATAAATAATAGCCTTATATTTACTGTTAGCATCTAGAAAAGAAAGACTGATATTAGCTATACGGGCTTCTGCACCAGTAGCAGTAGCCAAATACCAAGAATCATGACCTTTACTTTTACGGGCAACAGTTATATATTTCCCAATCTCAGCTTCCGGATAAGTCGTTTTATCCCAATCGGTAGGACAATCACAAACAAATTGAAATGGACCAGGATTATTCTCGTAATTTTCAATCATATCAGCAGCCATTTGAAGCGGCGAATAGAGAATCACAAACAGTGCCAGTTGCTTGGCAAGTGTTGTATTGGGATGTGTCTGTGGCATTGCGTCATTCTCAAAATTGAATATAACCGGAGTAAAATCCATAGGGCCAGCCAATCCCCGGGTGAATGGTAAAGTCACTGTATGTTCCGGCGGATTACCACCTTCTTCATTCCATGCATTCCATTCTTGTCCGCGTACTCCTTCTTGAGTCATTAAGTTCGGCCAAGTACGTTGTAACCCTGTGGGAATGACAGGCTCATGATTGTCGATGGCAATCTGATATTTGGCGGCAGTCTCAATCACCTTACGGTAATGTCTCACCCCAAACTGACTACTATGGTATTCTTTATTGTCTAGCAAATCTCCAACATAACCGGTTTTGACATAGTGCATTCCATTTTGCCGATAAAGTTTAAATGCATCTTCCATCTGCCTTTCATAATTAGCAATTCGCCCACCCGTTTCATGATGGCCAATAAGTGCAACTCCTTTACTACGTCCATAATTATTAATATGTGTAATGTCAAAATCCTTATACGGATGTACATAATCAAAATTCCATGACTTCCAATCTGGATTCCAACCTTCCACCAATACTCCACCAAAATTATTTTTAGCAGCGAAATCCATATAACGAATAGTATTTTCTGTTGTAGCTCCATGCTGTGGTCCATCATACCATGTGTGAGTTTTCATGTGGTAACACCACCAAACACCAAGATAGCGTTGCGGCTTTATCCACGAAGTATCCATTATCCGACAAGGTTCATTCAAATTAAGCATGAGACGTGAAAGCATCATGTTACTGGCATTGTCAGCGATTATCAGTGTACGCCATGGACTTACCCGTACACCAGTAACAAATACCTTTTCACCACTACTCCATGGTGTAAGCGCAGCACGAAGTACATTACTTCCCGGTGTAGCTCGTACATTCATAGCAGCGAAATCTGTCAAATTAGCTTCATGAAGTGCTATATGCAATCCTTTGTCAGTACGTATGGTGACCGGAGTACTCGCCCATCCTATCTTATCTATAGGGAGTTCACGAAATAGACCTTCGTAAAAACGTATCCCTTCTACTGGAAGTGACCAACTCGTATGGTTATCTGCAAAAGTAAATTCGGTAAGTTCATCCATGATTACAAAGTCACCCAATTGTGCTTGACGCGGAAATTCATAACGAAATCCGACACCATCATTAAATACGCGAAATACAACACTAATCTCACGACCTGGAGCTATTTTCTTCTGCACGAGATCAAGCGCCATCTCATTATAGTTATTTTCAATTACCGATTCTTCACCCCATACCGGATTCCACGATTCCGAAACAGTATTACGCCGAATACTAGCAACTGAAAATCCGGTAATCATGTCAGGAACGTCTTTTAGCTTCAAGCCCAATCTCGATTGCGACAACACTACTTCTCCGCCACGAACAATCCGATAAAAGATCTCCCCTTTTTTAGAAACCTCGAACGTCACTATTATATGCCCATCCGGGGATGCTATATGATGGGTATTACTACCCATCATCAACATGCTCGAACATAATACAAAGAAGCAACTAATAAAAATTTTATGTATCATTTCAGTTCAATATAATCAATAAAGAACATACCATTACCACTACCCTTACAGATATCAACATCATTCACGCCTTGGTTAAGTCTTACAGTTACAGTCTGATCTTTCCAAACATATTGTTCATCAAAAGAAATCTGCTTCTCATCTCCGTTTACCTTAAAAACACCAGCACCCGGAATATCAGAGGAAGCACGTCCTCGCACAATAACTGTATAATCGCCAGTCACAGGTACCTCAACAGCAAAGAGCACAGAAGCGCCTTCACCCGTAAAATTACCCACATAACCAAACCCGTCAGAGTTCTCCGCTATCGGCGGTAAATCCGCATCGTCTATTGTCCAATCGTTTTTGCAAGACATCAGTCCTACTGTTATCGCTATAAAAAAGGAAAATATAATCTTTTTCATTTCGGTCATTTCTTACAAATTAATAATCGGTTGTTACTTTTGAACTTTCACACTGCCACGTAGAGCAGCAACTTCAGCCTGATAACGTTTGCATGAAGATGTGATACGAAGAATACGACATCCATGTGCAGGTATGTTAACTTTATAAGCACCTTCAAAAGCACCTAAATCAGAATGAGTCCAAAGATCACGTATATTACTAACTTTTCCTTCTTTAATACCTAAATCACGCAAAAAGTTAATAGACATATTTGAAGCTTCTTCCTCTCTGTTGAACAATCCAACAATCCACTCACCATTAGGCAATTGCCCCACCCATTTCGAGCTTGCAATTTCTGATGGATTACCCGACATTGGACGTGCACTAAATCCCATTTTATTAAGTGCCAGAATTTCCTCGTTTTGATAAAAACGCTCACACCCATTAGCTGTATCATACTGATCGGCAATAGCTATGGGCGAACCGGTTATAGCCATTAGTGATACCCAAAACTGACGTTCTGTATCACTTTCACAAGTATTTAACCTAATAAAGTCGCCATCCATCATGATTTGCCCACGGGCGGCTACATCACTAAATCCAACAAAACCATCAAAAGCATTGCCCCACTGTGCCCAACGGTCTTGTTGAATGCCACGACGACGATTACTGATAAAATCCCATCCCCCACCGAAAACATCCTCACTAATACGAAAAAGATCACCGTATGGAATTTCGTTAGCGGCATGATCGAAACAATTGGGCATTACCAAAGAGATAAAAATTTCATCACCCGCTTCTTCCTTAATCCAACGAAGAGCCTTCACATAACGTTCTGTACCATAAGCATCTTCGTAATAGTTCAGAAAATCTATTCTAAGAAATGAGAATCCAAGATCAATAAAATAACGTACATACCCTTTAATCCACTGTTCAGCACCCTCCTTATCTGTATCTACCCAATAAAGATAATCATTAAAATTAACATTTCCCTTGATATCACGAGTGGTCTTTGTAGAGCCTTTCACTGGTAAATTGTTCTCATAAGCTTTTCTCGACATCCACAACGGATCGTAATAAATCCCTGTTTTCAAACCTTTCTTCTTGTTATAATCGATCCAATAGGCAAAATCATGACTCCAAGCGTCATTATACTTCGTTATATATCCATTTTCATTTACAGTTTGTGCTCTTTCAATCCAACCATCAGTGCATACCATATCATAACCGTAAGAGAGAAAATTCTTGGCTACCCAATCTACCGATTTTTGATAACGATCCTCGGCCAATGGGCTATCAGTTACAAAACACTGTTCGTAGGCCATCCAATAAAGAGGACCAGCGCCATGTCTCGTAAATCTACTATCACGAGCACTGACTACTACTGAAACAAAAACAAGTCCACACAAAAATATACTTCTAATATTCATATCATTTTAATTTAATAGTTTATTACTATAATTACAAATTTACTCTATCTTGAACACGTAAAGTGTCATTCCCTCGACATCGACTTCGATTCGATATTTTCCACTGTTTTCTAGAGAAATACCCCATGACGCAGCCAACGGATTACCAGGTCCCTGAACTTTCTTCATCCTATAAATGCCACTGTCTTCTACTAACTCACGATATCCATCACTATCGCCTTTTTCTGGTACAAGGAAAACCACTTGATCCCAATTTCCTTTAGATGTAATGAAATTGAATTGACGATTTCCTTCTGCCTCAGTATAATAAAGTTCACCTTCCCAACTAAAACGTTTGGATGCCTCATCATATATCAATTGTACTCCCGGATCATTTGAATCAGTACCAGAATTACCCGCAACCCCCTGTATATACAATTCGTTAATCTCTGGTTTGTCAAGATCGCGAACCTTTTCTAACGTAACTGTTAAGGATTCAACATCCACTATAATTTTGTATACGGCACTACCTTCTTCCGGTATTCCGAAAAATGCATCTTTTAGTGTACCTTCACCTTGTGAGCAACGTTGCAACCTATGGGTTCCAGGCTGTATGACTTCGATATACCCGTCAGCAGTAGCATTTTCCGGAACAAGAAAATCAACTTGGTCCCATTCACCTTTTTCTGTACAAAATTTGAACTGCTTATTTTCTGTATTATAATGGATTTCTCCCTCCCAAGTGAAGATATTCCCATCGGACGAATCCATATATAGCCCATCAGGTGAATACCATTTGCCAGATGCATTTCCAAGCATATAAAGTTCTGGTCCTAATTCAATTTCACTAAGCCAAGTCGCAGTAATAGTAATGTTCTTTTTACCCTTCGAAGCGTCTACTATAATTCTATAATTGCCGGGGGTCTCAATGTTCCATTTGCTATCAGGATTACCGGTAGGCACATACTCCACAGCTACGTCAGCAACACCCGATTTATTTATGACTGTTCCCGCTACAACAGGCATAAGAAACTCATCTTCATATTTTCCATTATTATTAATAGGGCATTTCATCTCCCCCTGTCTAAGCGCTCCTTCATACTGAAACACATTTGGTGAAATATTTTCCATTGGATAGGGATTATTAATATCCCAACCAGCCGGGGTAGCATCTCCAATAATAAAAAGTTGATTTAGTTCAAACTCTTTTTCATCAAGTTTCTTTACTAATACAACAGTTACCGTCATATCTTTCACATTAATAGTGATATCGTAAATACCATCTTCTCCTTCATGAATACCCCAAAAATGGTCTTCAAGATCTCCGGTCAGTTCTGAACAAAGACGTGCATTATTAGGTGCATTCTCTCCAAATGTAGTATAAGCATAAGATTTTCCACCCACCACGCCTGAGGAAGGGATGATATAATAAATTTTATCCCAATCACCTCGTGCAGTACAAAATTTAAATTGTTTATTGTCACCGTAATAACGCAATTCTATTTGATAAGTAAATATATTCGGATTAGATGTTTTTTCCATCGGAACAGCCAAATTAGAATCAAAATTGTTTTCTGCCCCATAACCAAGAATATAAATCTGTTCATAGAGTGAAGCATCACCCGTTTCAACAACCTTTAGTTCCTTTTCTGCATCACAGCTATTCAGCAACACTGTGAAGAAGAATCCCACTATCAATAATAGGTAATTATATATTGTCTTCATCTTTTGTTTCATTGTTTAAAAGTTCAAATAAGTTTGCGGCATCAATAGCCAGGATTTTGTTTAAGATTATGGTTTGTATCCAATGATTTACGCGGAATGGGGAAAATCTTTGTATGATCATCTTCATCGGGCGTCTTATCCCACCATGAACCTGTATTGAATTTCCCGAAACGAATCAAATCGACACGACGACGTCCTTCACCAAGAAACTCGCGTCCCCACTCATCCAAGAGTTCCTGTTCATCAAGTGTAACACCTCCTTCCGGAACATAAAGATAATCACTCCATCTCTCTTGTGGATAATTGCGTTTACGCACGGAATTGAGTAAAATTCCAGCTTTCGACAATTCCCCCAAACGAAAACGACACTCTGCTAAAGCATATATGATTTCCGGAAGGCGTATTTCCACAAAATCCGATTCCATTTGACCGGATTCATCATCACTATAGAATGGATACTTTACATAATGCCATCCGGACTGATGGTCTCCTGAACGGAGATTACTAGTTTTGTTTATAGGCCATTGATTAGGACGTAGTCCCTTAAATTGTCCGACAGCATCACGAATATACAATTCATAACTACCATCAGGGGAGGTCATATTCCCCCTCACCCCATCTTTTACAACAGGAATAGAACCAAACAGGAACAACCCCTCACGTTTGTTGTTACCAAGATTTTTGTAAAGTTTCAATCTGACATCTTCAGGATAATTACGAAATTTCTGAGCAGTATTACCGAGTGTATAACTGTAAAGTTTACCATTCAGATCATAGCTTGGAGTAAGGGCATATTTGCAGTTATGATCACCACCTTCGCTTTTGGAATCATTAACGTAATATTCCATCTGTTGTGGGACGCTCCACCAAAACGTATCACCTTTGTAAAGCCAAAAAGTATAATTCTGACTACTGGGAAAAGCGAAGAGAACCTCATCAGAAATATCATTATTCCAGTCAAATACTTCATCCCAACGGTCTGCTACCTGATAGGTTCCATATTCTCCATCAACTATTTTCTGGGCATACGTAATGCACTCTGTCCAACGTGCTTCTCCAATATATACTTCAGCATTCAGATATAAGCGTACCAATAATGCCGCAACTCCAGCTTGGGTCCATTGCCCTTGTTCGTTACCGTTGCCACCAAGCCCCGATTTAGCATTGATTAGATGGAGGATTTCTTTTAGTTCATCTTCTATAAAAGTAAACAGCTTTTGGGAAGAGACTTGTTCGCCAGATCCACTTTTAGGATCAGAAGAAGTATAGAGAGGAACATTTCGGAACTTATCAAGTAAACGCAGATACAGCCAAGCTCGAAGAGCACGATTCTGAGCTTTCAGATTACTGAATTCCTGCTCGGAAAAGCCAAAATCAGCAGGATCCAATCTACTAAGATCATCTATTATGTAATTACTTTGCATAATACCTGTGTAGCAACCATCCCATTCCATATCAAGATATTTACTTTCAGGAGTTAACTCATGGTATTGAAGAGCCCGCCATTGTCCAGCATCATCCCACCACCCATCACGTGTACAGGTCATTATTTGGTCTGCCGTTAGTTCGTTAAGAGGAATATTTGATTGAATAGACCAATAAGCATGTTCAAAGGGGCGAAGAGCTGCTCGTATAACATCTGTCTTAGTGTTATAGTAATTATCACTCATAACATCACTATATACAGTCTCACTCAAATCCGTGCATCCAGTTGTAATGACAGTGAAAACGAATCCGCCTATAATGGCCAATATTTTAGATTTCATGATTTTAAAATTTTATAAGTTTAGAAATCAAGTTGTACGCCAAGAATAAACTGACGGCAACTCGGATAATATGTACGTGAACCAGTAGCTCCCGGTGTCAATCCATTAGTTTGTATAGAAGAAGGGTCTACCCCACTGTAACGGGTAAAAGTTGCAAGATTCTTTGCTGTAAACGAAAATTTGACAGATTCTAGAAAATGAGATTTAACGGGCCATGTATACCCTAACGAAAGCATATCAAGTTTCACATAATCTCCTTTTTCCAAATAATAATCAGTCACCACATTTTTACCTTTTATTTCTGCATTTTTTGTATATGCTTTTTGCAAGACATTTCCTGTAAAACTCTGAGTACCATAGTAGAAATCATGTACATTGAAAATATCATAACCAAATGCACCACGAAAGAAAATGGAAAGATCCCAATTGCGCCAATGAAAATTGTGTGTCATCGATGCGGTAAACTTTGGAAGTCCATTACCAACAATTTGCTTGTCATCATTTGTTCCGTTAGCAGCAGGTTTTATATTACCTTCCCGGTCATAAATCATAAAATTACCGTTTTTATCAATACCAGCATATTTCCACATATAAAAATTACCGATACGTTCACCAGCAGAAATACGTTGTAAGGTATAGAGCGGATATGGATCAGAAGTTTCAACCATATCATAATAATCCTGTCCCACATAATCGGAATTACTGAAATTAACAAACTTGTTGTCCATAGTAGCCCCAACAAAATCGATAGAGTAGTCAAAATCTTTCAACTGTATCGCAGTAAAATGAAGGTCAAACTCAAATCCCGAATTTTTCATCGTTCCAACATTGACAAAAGTTGTAGAATGCAAATAGGGTGGAACAGGAACATTATAGTCTCCCAAAAGATCCTGCTGTTTACGATTATAATAATTGAAAGAACCGGAAATACGATTGTTTAATAGCGAAAAATCGATGCCAATATTCCAGTTTTTTGCCTTTTCCCAATGCAAGTCATTATTCACATTTTTACCTGGTCCCCACACTTGTAACCACTGTCCGTTATAATAGTAATAACCAAACCCTGACATAGTACTGAGTGACCTGTAGTTGCCGAAATCCTGATTACCGGTTTCACCGTAATCACCACGAATTTTCAAATCATTAATCCAACTAATATCCTGCATAAATGACTCCTCCGATATACGCCATCCGGCAGAAACAGCAGGGAAGTTCCCCCACTTATGATCTTTACCAAATTTTGAAGAACCTTCATGCCGTAGTGAAGCAGTTAGCAAGTAGCGGCTTTTCCAGTCATAGCTGACACGACCAAAGAAAGCTATCAACTTGGAATCTTCAGCCCATGAACCCACTCCCACATGGCCTTCTTCCTTATCCCAATCGCCAGTACCGAGATTATTAGAACCAATACCGTCATTTATAAAATCTTTGTTCTCACCAGAGAGATTCTGATCTTTTGTATACTGATAAGAATAACCAACCATGGCTTTTACATTATGCCCGCAAAATGAACCATTGTAATTAGTAAGCCATTCCAGAATACGTTGAGACTGCTTTGCATATTTGCGCGATCCTTCACCAGAATATCCTTGGGCGATAGCTAGTGTAGAAGTAGAAGGACGAAACCAAGAATCGAAATTCGATGATTCGTGTCCAGCAAACGTAATCTGTGTATTTAAAATCTGCCCATTCTCAGAATCTTTCCATAATAAAGGTAATAAGTTAAGTTTGGCAGTAGCATCATAGTCTAAAAGTTTCGTTTCCGAAGTATTATCTTCAAGGTTAATCAACTCAACAGGATTGTATCCAGCAGCCTGACCAGTAATTGCAGTATATTGACCTGGATTGTCTACATCCATAATAGGAGTCGTGGGATTAATCTCCAACGTATTGCGAAATACATCCCAAGATGAGTTTTTACGTTTAATAAGCCTTGGAGCTACATTAGCTGTAAAAGTGAATAGTCCGTTTCGTGTCGTCTGCTGTATGCCTGCTCTTCCACCATATTCCTCCCGTGACGAGTACAAATCCACTCCCTCAGCTTTACGATAATCTATCGATACACGGTAATTGTTTTTATTGTTTCCGCCACTAAGCGATAATGTATGCTGATGCATCCAACCCGTTCTCGTCACAGCATCTAACCAATCATCATTTCCACCAAGATCATTACCATAACCACCCGGAATACGCAATGCGCGATATTGTTTGGCAGTAAGCATATCCAATTCATGATTTGCAACACTTGCTGAAACCGTTCCCATATAAGAAGTATGTATCTGCCCGTCACGCGTTCCTTTTTTGGTTGTCACAAGAATCACCCCGTTAGAACCACGTGTTCCATAAATAGCTGCTGCTGCACCATCTTTAAGTATGTCAAAACTGGCAATATCGTTGGGATTGATGTTCGTTAGATTTCCACCGGGAATCCCATCAATCACAATTAACGGACCGGTTCCCGCACTTCTCGACGATACGCCACGAATCTGGATACTAGCCTGATTATTAGGATCGGCTGCACCGGTATTAGTAATTGATACACTGGGTACTTTACCTTGAATCATCATAGATACATCAAGAGAGGTAGACTTCAAAAAATCTTTCTCATTGATATGAGAAATTGAAGAAGTCAATTCTTTCTTATCCATGGTACCATAACCGATTACCACAACTTCATTAAGCTGTTCACTATTCTGTAATAACTTGATAGTGAGTCTCTTCATTCCATTAACTGAGATAGTCTGATTTTTATAACCGACATAACTGACTTCCAATACTGCTTCAGGCAAAATCCCAGTAAAAGAAAAGTTGCCATCGACATCCGTAGTGCAACCTTTTGAGGCTACCCCTTTTAGTCTGACAGTCGCTCCAATGAGCGGCTCATCGGTTTCCGCATCCACAACTGTCCCCGAAACATTGATTGCCTGAGCAAACAACATAGTTGTCCAACCAGACATAACTAACAATGTTAATAACACAAATCTTGATAGTAAATTTTTCATGGATATGATATTAAATTAATTAAGATTAAAATTCTATCACAAAAATAGAATGCAATTATACAAGATAAAAATACAAAGCTGATAATTAAGAAAAACAAAATGGATAATAAGATGATAATCAACTTATTACCCATTTTACAGATATGAAATAATTAAGGTCAAATAAAGATTTTCTCAAATGCTATAATCTGATTTTATCCCTTATACTTTGGGAATTGCCATAATGTAATCATCAAATTCCTCTTTAGGGACAAGTGCTTTAGCTTTGGTTTTGGCTTTATATACATATATCGTATTGGTAGACAGATTTAAATATTTAGCCACATCCGTCGGATTACTAATGCCAACACGCATCAGGGCAAAAATTCTTATTTCAGTGGACAATTCTCCAGAACTATCGATGCTGACCTGATATTCTTTTGGAAATAACTTGTTGTATTCATCAACGAAGTTAGGAAACAATTTCATAAAAGCTTTATCAAAAGCTGAAAACAGCCGCTGCCATTCCTTTTTAACCCCCATATCATACAACAAATATTTTACTTCATCATATTTCTTATCATTCAACTTACGTATGGCGGTATTACTCATCTCAGCAACCTCGTTTACATATTGATTGGCTTTGATAGATTCAATAATGTAACGGTCCTTGATTTCATTCACTTCTTTCAGTTTCAAGTTCAGCTCAGAAAGCTGTTCATTTGATTTATCGAGTTCTTCAGTTTTACTACGAATAGCTGCATTCGACTCACACAAACTTCTATTACGTCTTCTAATTTTAGCATACATTAAAAACAGAAGAAGAAGCAACAGCCCAAATAATGAAATGGCATATATTAACATGGTCTTTGTATTACGAAGCCATACATAACGTGCATTTTCTATTGATGGAAGTACAGAATTAACCTCAATCTGACGAATTCGTGAATTATAGGTTTTGGCATCATCAAGAGCTAAATGAATATATCGACTTGCTCGACTAAGGTCACCGCGTTGCTGCATTAATATAGCAAGGTCTTTAGCAGCTGTATTTTCTCTAGTTAACGAGCGAATATCATAAATTACTGCAAGGGCAGCAAAATATATTGCAGAATCTACTTGCTCCACACCTTTATATGTATTACTCAATATAGAATAGTTGATTGCTTTTTCATGATCGTTCAAATGGTGAACCCTAAGTAGTCGGATGCGCTCATCAATAGATTCTCTCGGTAGATACTTCCACATCACCTTTTTCTCAATAGCTGCATAATCATGCTCATAGCTGCCAACAGGAGTCAGGGACAAGATACTATCATAACACGTTTCCCTTGAATGAGCATAACGAAGCCCCAATTTAGATTCACGACCTACATACGACTCCAAATTTTGAAACATACGTGCTTTTAAGGTATAATAGTGTGGCAGAACCGCTTTGGGAATAGCAGTAACTTTAATCAACTTATCCACTTCAGCGGCTTCCTTAAAGAAACCCACCGAAGTGTAACAGTCGAGGAGAGCCACATGCGCTAGAACGAGCTCTGACTGATTGTTGTTTTCAATAGCGATATCATACATCTTGTCAGCATAGGCATACACTGAATCAAATTGATAATTTCGATATTCGCTATACAGAATACTACATAAATCAAAACGGGATTCTCCAGTAGGTAGGTTAGCCAATTTGTTTTTAAGCAGAATCAACTGCTTTTCCTTTGCCACAATGTAACTGTGACGATTGTCTATTTCAGTATCAAGTGCAGATAATACCGAATCTATTTGCATGGACGTTACTGCGGCAACCGGCATAATAACAAAGCTAAACACCATACTCAGTAAAACAGACCTGATAACTTGACAATACAGTGAATATAAAATTGAATATGCATCCATATAGATAGTTTTTTCGTGGAAATGGTTAACACATTAATAAAAGAATACTGCAAAATTATACAATTTCGGATATATACACCAATTATAGAACAGTATTTTGTAAAAAACGCCAAGCATTGTTTTGGAACATAACAAGCATTGTTACGCCTTATAAGGATATATTCTCAAATAGGTAGGTATCTTCTCAATCGCATAGCGTAAAGTTGTTTGTGACATAGCATTCTTATAGTGTACGACGAAATCAAAAACTTCATCCCAATGTGATTCACTCACTACTTTAAGCATCCAACCGCAATCTTTTCACACCATCTCATCTTGATCGCACAGCATAGCTGTAGTAATCTCAAGTATATCTTCAAAACACAAACCCTTTCGAGCAGGGATAATCAGAGTTACTGCAACATCTTGATGTACCCAACAATTATCCGATTTTATCCATGCTTCCAGATAAAATACATACCGAGAAATCTTTCGGTTCATAACACTTTTTTAATGAATAGGCACACGCCACTACAACTTCTCAGTTATCCAACTGCCATAACTGTTCACACTGTTCGAATATCTCTGTTTTCGATTTAACACAAACCTTCTTATAAAATTCGAGACTATCCAATAAATTGTATAAATAAAAAAAACTAAATCTTGGAGTTTTCTATCACACAAAATTGTGGACAATGGAGGTTGTGTCAAAACGCTGACACAGCCTTTTTTATGCGCAAAGCCCAGACTTTCTCAAGCCCGGGCTTTGTTATTACCCAAA